>Ga0214248_1000635_pt1 | contig 9979 bp, 7 predicted proteins | sample TroBogypolimnion_10_FD_153086 | JGI IMG/M metagenome (GOLD analysis project Ga0214248, IMG submission 153086) | Freshwater microbial communities from Trout Bog Lake, WI - 15JUN2009 hypolimnion | ecosystem: Environmental > Aquatic > Freshwater > Lake > Hypolimnion/Profundal zone | place: Trout Bog... | reverse complement strand
TGATGAGTGGGATGACTGCCTTTGCGGCAGCCAGATTGCCAGATGACTTTTCATCGCGACCCAATTGCAGCAGGTCGATTTGGTTGAAAGGATCTAGCTTGACCAACTCTTGATCAAGGGCGATTGCACCCTCCCAATTCTTTTGCGATACATAAATCTTTGCTAGTGAGCTGCGGGCATCTACGTTGCGCGAGTCACTTGCGATCAAGCCTTTAAGGACTGATATCGCCTTTGTGGTATCGCCAACGTTTTGATAATCCTGCGCGGTTGTAAGAACAAATGTGGGATCTTCAAAGATATAAGAGACTGGCTTATTTACATATGACTCGTATTGCGTCATCAACTTAGGGTCTTTTGGTGGGACAACGGAATTTATAAAGTGCAGCGCCTTTTCGGATTGGAAGAAGAGGAAGGAAACGACCAAGAGAAGTATTGCCAAGAATGAAGAGATCACTGGCTGTGCCTGTGATGCAGGTGCCTTTTTGGGCGCTTCGGATTCTGGCAGGATCGAGATACCCACGACTGCGCCACCCAAGATGTAACCCCAGATAGCTATCCCGATATTGTCGATCGAGATTAATGATTGGGCTTGATAGGTAAGCCAAGCGCCGAAGATGACTGCGACCAAGATTTGGGTAGACCCTTGAGTTTTGCGCAATGCAACTATGCCGCGCCAGAGGGTAAATCCAGTGATGGCTACAAAGGCGAGCAGAACCAGGATGCCACCGGTTGCCGCGAGTTGTAGCGGAACATCGTGAGCGGCATCGGCGGTGACAAGTGGTCCGCGACGCAGTGTTTGGGTGACATCGCGATACTGGCGGAAGTACGCCCCATATCGATCGAGTCCAACTCCAAAGAGCGGGTGGTGGATGAACATGTGCAGGGCTGCACGCCAGTAATCACCGCGGTATGTCACAGATATCTTGTAGAAGAATCGCGTGAGCGGCCCGACGTTGAGCATTCCGGCAATGACTCCGAGACCAGCAACAATAGAGAGGCCAGTGAGAATCTGCGATGCCCTTTTATTGCGCTGGTAGATCCAGACCAAGGCTATAAAGGCAATACCGAGCGCTGCGGCAAGTAAACCTTGGCGCACTTGCGAGAAGACGATGACAACTGCCAGAAGCAGAACGTTAAATCCAGCTACCGCACGGAGCCAGGTTTTATGGCTAGCTGCAATCGCTACTCCAAAATTGAGTACCAGAAGAATTGCCATGATCGCTCCGGCAAAGTCGGGATTGCCCATCGTGCCCAGGACCGAGTTGTAGAGGTAGTTCCATTTAATGAAGTCGATCTTGTAATGCTGGAAGAAGCCATAGATCCCTGAAACCGAACCCACGACGACGATGGCGTTTTCTAGGACTGCGGTGCGGTGCAGGCGAATGATGTAAGCGGCTACGAGAAAGAAGATCAGGAAGGAGAAATATTCCAATAGACCGGTCTTGCGCCCGTACTGGCCGAAGAAGCCAACGAATTTATTGTCGGTAGCGAGCCAGGCAATGACTAGGGTTGCCAGAAAGGTGGCGGCAAGGATGGATGCCTGTCTTAAAGTTTTGTTGCCAATGTAGTTTTTAAAGTTGAAGATCAACCAGCCAAATAGCCAGAAGGCTGAAATAGATAAGACCCAACTCTTGGGGGCGTTGAAGGGATCGTTGAGAGCCAGCCACATCACCAGGGTGGTGAAAGATCCGCCCCAGATCAGCCAACGCATCGCTCGGCGATCTTCGAAGGTGTTACTTACTTTTTCACTCGGCTTGCGGAAGTTCATCGGGCTTTTTTTCGCGGCCTCGACTTTAGGGCTCTGATTGTTCGGCTTACGCTTTTGGTTTTTCCGGTTCGCCATAGTTTGAGTTTACAGGCATGCCTGCAGGCAAGACAGAGAAACCAGCCTCTATAGCCTCTTTTAACCCCCTTGGATAGTGTTGATTGAGGTTAGAGATACGGTAATACTTCTCAGATGTTAGGACCGTGGGCGTTGATCAAGCAGTGAAGGTATTCATCTGGCAGTACTTCTTGCTCGGGGGTTCTTCCTTTCTCGCGGTCGGAGTGCTGACCCCTTACTTTCGACGCTTTGCAATTTCTCGGGAGTATTACGACCTTCCCAATTCCAGCCACAAATCCCATGTAGAGCCGGTGCCCTATCTGGGTGGGCTAGCGATCATCATCGGCACCATCGCCGTCTCTTACGCCGCGCTCTTTGCCATAGAGTTTTCTGCGAAGAATTTTGGACTTGAGTCATCGGTATTGGCTCCAGCGCTATTGCTGGGTCTCGTTGGGTTATGGGATGACCTTAAAAATCTTCGGCCAATGCCACGGCTGATAGTGCAGAGCACGGTGGGGATGTTCATCGCAATCCTGCTGATCGTGACAAACACCATGGGCGTCCCCACGGGGATAACCTGGCTAGATGGCCTTATTACTCTGGTCTGGATTGTGGGCATCTGCAATTCGATCAATTTCTTCGACAATGTCGATGGCGGAGCTGCCGGTACCGTCGCCATCTCTGGTTTGGCGCTGACCTATCTGGGCTATCAAGGTGGTCAATACTTTGTGGCAGCGCTCTCTGCGGTCGTTGCTGGATCCACCATTGGATTTTTACTGTGGAATAAGAGCCCAGCCCGTATTTATATGGGCGACGCTGGTGCGCTCTTTCTCGGGGTTTTGATCGCTACTTTAACGATCCGATTTCACCCGCATACGCATACAAAGTGGACATCATTCTCAACAAAGATATTGCTGCTGGCGGTTCCCATCTTAGATACCTCTGTGGCGGTATGTTCTCGGCTGCTCCGTAAGATTTCACCCTTTCAGGGAGGGCGAGATCATCTATCGCATCGCTTAATGCGCCTGGGGCTTTCTCGGCCAGTAGCGGTAATGGCGCTCTGGGCACTAACCGCGGTTTTTGCAATTATCGCGATGGTCGTTCCGTCGCTATCGAGCACGGCCCAACAGATAGTCGTTCTGGGCGCTCTTGCGCTGGGAGCCTTACTGTTCATCGGCTTTATACGCTCGGCCAGTGAATAGAAATGCATAATAGGCGTATAGTCTAAAAATGGAATCCCTCAAGGAGCCAGCGCTACACCCAACAGCCCAGAAGCTGGTGGATACGGTTATTGAGATGCTCAAGACCACTCCCTATAACAGCATTAAGTCCGAGAATGTTTTAATGCGGAGCGAAATATCTCGCGGACCGCTCTACCACCACTTCTCCAACTTTGAAGAGCTGATCGAAACAGCGCAAACGCAGATATTTTTAGCTTCGGTAGCAGTGTGGGTGACTGCGCTCGCCAACGGCATAGAAACATCTGCTGATGCTGATTGCGCGCGAGAGCAGGTGCGAATTCTGGTTGCCAGCGAATCAATGAAGGTAACTATTCAACAATTGACTCAAGGCATTGGGATTATTCATAACGCTTCATCTATTGAACCGCTGCATCAAAGGCTGGGTAAAACGCAAGAGAAGCTGACGCAAGAATGGATGATGGTCTATCAGCTCTGTGTTGATAAAGGGTGGGCTGATCCCAAGATGGATGCTCGATCAGTAGCAGTTCTCGTTCAGGCTGCGTTTACTGGTCGAATCCTAGATAACCTTTCAAGCGTGCAGATGAAATCTGATGATTGGGTGCAGGTGTTGCTGCGTCTATTTGATGGTTTCTTCTTCTGCACCGCTCTGGCTAATCAAACTCAATCTTAAAAGCTGCGTTCTAATTGCGGCGATAGAGCCGCTAATTTAGGATAATCCCGCTCTGCCAGCGATCTAAAGGGGAAATCTGTGTCAACGAAAACAACCGCGCAAGGTTCGCACCGCAAATTAGTATTGGCGGCCTCTGTTGTAGCAATCCTCTGGCTAGCCATTAGCAGTGTTACTGGGCCGCTCTTTGGCAATCTTTCAACGGTGCAAAAGAACGATAACTCCAAGTTCTTGCCATCGGGTACTGAATCATCACGCGCATCGGATGCAATTCTTAAATTCTCCAAAAATTCCACCAATAATCAATTTCCAACTTTGATTCTCTTTGAAGGTAAGGTCGACCCCACAAAGATCGCTTCGGCAAATGCCTTTGCGCAAGGGCTCGCGCATAAAGATTTAATTGATTCCAACGGCACTTTGATCACAGGCGCCGATGGAAAGCCCACCTCGATTGCTATTTCAAAATATTTAGCTGCAGGTGCTCAGATAGCAGCTTTTCCTTCCGCAAAGAACGATGCGATCTTGGCGAACATTCCACTCGATTCGGCATCGGCCGGAGATATTCTTCCAAATAAGAAACCCGTACTGCCCGCGATTGTTACGACAATTCGCTATTACTCCACGCAGTATGCCAAAGCCAATGGATTTATCACACACACAACTGGGTTGGGCGGACTTTTCGCCGACTTGTTTAGCTCATTTAACGGACTAGATACTAGTTTGCTACTCGTCACCGGATCGGTCATCGCTCTGATTTTGATCATTGTTTATCGATCCCCGATCTTGTGGATCCTGCCACTTATGTCGGCTGGCATTGCGCTGACCTTGGCTGGTGGGGTTATCTACGAACTTGCTAAACACAACATCATCACCCTTGATGGGCAGTCACAAGGAATTCTTTCAGTGCTGGTGTTGGGTGCGGCGACTGATTACGCGCTCTTACTCATCGCGCGCTATCGCGAAGAGCTGCATATCCATGAATCGCGTACTCACGCAATGAGGGTTGCATGGCGCGGCGTTGTCGAACCGATTGTTGCTTCTGGTTCTACTGTGGCGCTGGGGCTCCTTATGCTCTTGTTATCGCAACTGACAAATAATCGTGGCTTAGGCCCGGTCGGTGCCATTGGAATTGTCTGCGCGATGGTGACTGTCTTGACCTTGCTACCTGCATTGCTTGTGATATTCGGGCGTTGGATCTTCTGGCCCAAGCGACCAAAATTTAATACCGAAGATGAGAAGCTTTCTGGTATCTGGTCGAAAGTTGCCAAATCAACAGAGCGCAATCCACGCAAGTATTGGTCGATCGCAGTTCTGATCCTGGTTGTATTCGCGGCATTTGCATCCACCCTGCACTCCAATGGGTTATCAACGGCGCAATCATTTACCAAGCGGACCGATTCGGTAATTGGCCAAGAGCAGCTGACGACATACTTCCCAGGTGGGCAAGGGCAACCAACTCAGATTGTTGTAAGCGCCGATATGGCGCAGGAAGTTACGACAAAGTTACTTTTGATTAATGGCGTTAGCCAGGTAACACAAGCTCCGGCCACGACAATTGTGGACGGGAAAGAGCTACTCAATGTCACGCTCTCCTATAGCCCCGATTCCAACGCCGCAATCAATGTGATCGCTCCGATTCGCACTTTGGTCCATGGAATCGATCCAACATCGTTGGTGGGTGGAACATCTGCCGTCTATACCGATATCCATGCGGCGACGAGACATGATCAAAAGTTGATCATCCCAGTTATCTTGTTATTGATTGCAATTATCTTGGGGCTCTTGTTACGTTCTATTGCAGCCGCAATTTTATTATTGATCACGGTGGTGATCTCTTACTTTGCGACTCTAGGTGCTTGTGCCATCGTCTTTCATCACCTCTTCCACTTTGCCGGTGAAGACTCATCATTCCCACTCTTTGCCTTTGTCTTCCTGGTAGCCCTGGGTATTGACTACAACATCTTCTTGATGACCCGGGTGCGAGAAGAGACGATCAAATGGGGAACTCATGCGGGCATGACAAAGGGCGTCACCGTAACTGGAGGAGTTATCACCTCTGCTGGAATCGTCTTGGCGGCAACATTTAGCGTTCTGAGCATCTTGCCGCTCGTCTTTCTCGCCGAGATCGGCTTTGCAGTCGGATTTGGCGTGCTGCTCGATACCTTATTAGTTCGCTCCATCTTGGTCCCAGCGCTGGTGCACAGCATTGGGCCGAAGGTCTGGTGGCCTTCTAAACTGCAGCATGATTAAATTTTCTGCAGAGGTAGCCGCAGCCCAGGCTGTGGGCCAACCGATCGTTGCCCTCGAATCGACCATCATCAGCCATGGACTACCCCGTCCGCGCAACCTAGAGGTAGCGCTGGAAGTTGAAGCGATCGTTCGTAGCGCTGGTGCGGCTCCGGCCACGATTGCCCTGATTGATGGCATCGTTCATGTGGGTCTAGAAAGCGCTGAATTAGATCGCATCGCCAATGATGACAGCGTGGTTAAAGCATCGACTCGGGATCTGGCCATCATCGCTGCCACCAAGAAATCAGCTGCAACTACCGTTGCTGCGACAGCTCATATTGCCCACCTCGCTGGGATTGATGTCTTTGCCACAGGGGGCTTGGGCGGTGTGCACCGCGGACATTCATATGATGAATCGGCCGATCTGATTGCACTTGCCGAAACATCGATCGTGATTGTTTGTGCGGGGGTTAAATCGATTCTCGATGTACCCGGAACTTTGGAACGGCTAGAAACATATGCGGTGCCAGTTCTTGGTTACGGTACCAATAAATTCCCGGGCTTTTATCTCACCGAATCTGGTTACGAAATTGAGCATCGCGTGGATTCGGTTGGAGAAATTGCAGATATCTGGCATCGGCGTTTTGCACTGCAGACCAATGATAGAGCAATCGTCGTAGCGAACCCTGTGGTAGATCAGATGGATTTAGCACTGCACAATCAAATTTTGGAGTCAGGTCTAAAAGCCGCCGAAGCCAATCACATCACGGGTAAGGCTGTCACGCCCTTTCTATTGGAATATTTTCACAGCGAAAGCAAAGGTGAATCCCTGCGCGTCAACATCGACATTATTAAGGCGAACTCACTCCTTGCTGCCCACCTGGCTATTTCACTGCAAGCAACGGCTTCGAAGAAGTAAATGACTAAGGTTCTATGCATCGGTGACATCATGCTCGATGTCACTGCTGTAATCGGGGCGGCAATTAAGCAAGGTGTTGAAACTCGTGCCACGATCACTACCCAAGGTGGTGGAGCGGCTGCCAACGTTGCTTCCTGGTTAGCTGTCAGCGGTACATCCGCACACTTGATCGCGCGTATTGGCGATGATGCGGCGGGCCAGACGGTATTAGCCGAACTGGATAAATATGGTGTTGAGCACTCTCAGACCATCGTTCCGGGAGTGAGTACCGGAGTCGTTGTAGTACTTGTTGATGCACTCGGTGAACGCACCATGTTTCCCGATTCCGGTGCCAACTCGGGGTTGAGCATTGCCGACTTACCGCCACTAGATGAGATCACCGCGGTATATCTATCGGGGTATCCACTGGTGAACCCTAAGTCGCGCGCTGGCGCACTCGACATCCTGCGCACCGTGAAAGAGCGCGGCCTGCCTGTGATCTTTGATCCTTCTACCGTAGGCGTCCTGCTCGAAGTGGGTTTGAACCAAGTTCGCGAATGGCTCGCACTTGTGGATGTGGTAATTCTCAATGAAGAAGAGGCACATTTTCTCAGCGGCAAGAACAATCCCGTTGATGCGGCAGCAGAGCTACTTACATTGGCCCCTTTGGTTGTTATCAAGCGAGGTAGCAATGGGGCGTTGGCTCAAGCCCGTGGTTCTGGAGTCGTGCAGATTCCTGCAATTGAAGCAGTTGTTGTCGATACGACGGGTGCGGGTGATGCCTTCGCCGCTGGATTCATTCTGACATGGGCACAGGGTGGCGAACTCGTTGATGCCCTTAATAATGGCGCAGCGCTAGCAGCTCAATGTGTATCGAATCGTGGAGCAAGACCGTAAAGGTTAATCACTCGCTTCTGCAAGTAATCCGCGTTTAGGTTTTTTTTAAATTGGATGTGAAACTTGCGCAATGAATTCGGCCGCAATCGTTGTTGCAGTGTTGCTTCTCGCAACCGGATATGGATTAGTGGATCGCAAGCGTGCTGGCAAAATTAAGGCAAAAGCAGATTCCGCTCATTCAATTGCGCCTCACGAAATCGGTAGCGAGTTGGGTGAAAGCGCAACCGTCCTACAATTCTCTAGCGCGTTTTGCACCCCCTGCCGTTCAACTCGCAGCATCTTGTCATCAGTGATCGCTCACTATCCAAAGATCAAACATGTTGAAGTTGATGCTGAAAATAATTTAGCTCTGGTGCGTCGTTTAGATATTCGCCAAACACCGACCACTCTATTTTTAAATGCTGCAGGAAAAGAGATTGCGCGTGCGGTGGGTTCACCTAAGCGCGATCAAGTTATTAGCGCCCTCGAGAGAATCTAGGTTTACATCGTGATCGATTCACGCGGTCCCCGTTGGTCTGCTGGACTCACTTCAATAGTTTTAGCAGTTGCACTTATAACTCGCTCGCCTATCGTCATCATTATTCAGCTGGTGCAATTTGGGATCGGCGCATTTGCCGGACCACCAAGGTCTCCCTATGCCTGGCTCTACAAGCGATTTGTGCAGCCCCGACTCTCCAAGGATTTTGATTCAGAAGATGTGCGCCCCCCACAATTTGCACAGTTCGTTGGATTTATCTTTGCCCTCCTAGCCACGGTCGGGGCACTTACCCAGATCTGGCCGCTATTTACGATCGCAACCGCCTGCGCCCTTTTTGCCGCATTCCTCAATTCGGCCTTCGGCTACTGCTTGGGATGCAAGCTATATCTCTTGGGAGTTCGTTTAAGTCGGGTCTAGAGTGGGGGCATGAAAAGCCTCAATAACTTTATCGCCGGCTCATCAACTCCATCGCAGTCGGGCGCAACCTCAGAAATTATCAATCCAGCGACCGGTACAGCTTATGCCACCGCTCAGCTATCTAACGCAGCCGATGTCGATCATGCGCTCAACGTCGCAGCTGCAGCATTTGTAGAGTGGCGCGAAACGACACCTTCCGAACGTCAACGCGCGCTTCTGAAGATCGCCGACGCTTTTGAATCTCGCGTCGATGAGATGGTCGCTGTCGAATCCGAAAACACTGGCAAGCCCATCGCTTTAACCTTGTCTGAAGAGATGCCACCGATGATCGATGAGATCCGCTTCTTCGCTGGCGCGGCGCGCCACTTAGAAGGTAAATCCGCTGGTGAATATATGCGCGGCATGACATCGTTCATTCGCCGCGAACCAATCGGTGTTTGTGCCCAAGTAACTCCATGGAATTACCCGATGATGATGGCGGTCTGGAAGTGGGCACCTGCTATCGCTGCCGGTAACACCGTTGTTCTTAAGCCAAGTGATACGACACCTGCCTCCACCATTCTTATGGCCGAGATCATGTCAGAGTTCTTACCCGCCGGCGTCTTTAACGTAGTAACTGGTGATCGCGATACTGGTCGCCTGCTCGTTGAACATAAAATTCCTGCGATGGTTTCTATCACCGGTTCAGTACGAGCTGGTATGGAAGTTGCTAAATCTGCCAGCAGCGATCTGAAGCGAGTGCACCTAGAGCTCGGCGGAAAAGCCCCAGTGGTTGTTTTTGCCGATGCCGATCTGCAGGCTGCCGCAGAGGCCATTGCTGTAGCTGGCTATTTTAACGCCGGTCAAGATTGCACAGCCGCTACCCGAGTATTGGTCGAAGCCAAGGCCTACGACAAATTTGTCGCACTGCTTGCCGATCAGGCAACAAACGTTGTGAAAACCGGTGGGCCAACGGAAGATGTTCTTTACGGTCCGCTTAACAATGCCAACCAGTTGGCACGCGTTCAAGGATTTGTTGAGCGCACCCCTAAGCATGCCGAAATCGTTGCCGGTGGAACCACCGTTGATCGAGCCGGATATTTCTTCACACCTACTGTTATTGCTGGAGTGCATCAGGATGATGAACTGGCGCAGAGCGAGATCTTTGGCCCAGTCATTACCGTGCAGAAATTTAGCGATGAGGCCGAAGCAGTGCAGTTCGCCAATGGAGTGCTATATGGCTTGGCCTCTAGCGTCTGGACCGCCAATCACGGTCGGGCCATGAGAATGTCTAAAGCTTTGGATTTCGGTGTCGTCTGGATTAATACCCACATTCCATTCGTCTCTGAGATGCCACATGGCGGTTTTAAACATTCAGGTTACGGAAAAG
>Ga0214248_1000590_pt1 | contig 10522 bp, 9 predicted proteins | sample TroBogypolimnion_10_FD_153086 | JGI IMG/M metagenome (GOLD analysis project Ga0214248, IMG submission 153086) | Freshwater microbial communities from Trout Bog Lake, WI - 15JUN2009 hypolimnion | ecosystem: Environmental > Aquatic > Freshwater > Lake > Hypolimnion/Profundal zone | place: Trout... | reverse complement strand
GTGGTGCTCTCAATTCAGTGACGTGTAGTTCATCAACGAATTGCGTTGGTGTGGGCAACACCTTCGGGAGTCTGCAGTATCCTGTGATCTACTCTTTTGTTGCCCCTTCGTTCGGAATACCTTGGGGATGGGGATATTCACCCGAAGTCATCAATGTCCCCACCCCCGATGCACCTACCAATCTCAGTGTCTCGACGCCACGCAGCGGTGGCATCATTACCCTTTCTTGGTCACCAGTGGCTGAAAACGGATCTGGTCCAATTACGAGCTACGTCTGTAGTTCTGGCGCAGCCGTCACCATAAGCGTGACTGGCACCTCATGCACGTTCACCAACAAGTCCCTGATAATTACTAACAACTCCGCTTCTCTCAGCGTGGTTGCAGTGAATCAATCTGGCACTTCAGATCCGGCGACACTGCCGGTGCAGTGGGCTAGTCCTCCCACAACAACGACAACGACAACGACAACGACGCCTGTTATAACTACCAAGACCATTACTTGTCATAAGGGGATTCATTTAAAAAAGGTCACAGGAGTAACTCCGGTGTGTCCTAGTGGGTGGAAGAAGTAGTTCCAATACAGCCTTGTAGTGCTAAAGCCGCCTGAGTCGTAATGATTCAGCCGGTTTTTACTGCTTCGCCAAGCCACATTCTCATTTGATCCATCTCAGTAAGCCAGCTAACTAGTTGGTTCCAACTTAAAACGGTTGGGGGCACCAAACCATCATTAGATGATGATGATGTCACCAAACTTGTTGTAAACCAAGAGCTTTGAGTGCTTCCAATAGTGCCCTCTGAATAGGTTGCACCATAAGGTAGGCACGCCATCTATGGATTGGGCAACTCAACTCAAAAAGGCAGCGCTATCCGCATAGAACTTGATTTCGATGATGTTCCCGCTGGGGTCCGCGAGTTTCCCTCCAAGTTTTCCGTTTAACTCAACATCGATATGTTTCTCAGGTTTTGAAATCCAAGCATGCCCGGATGCAGCAACCCGTTGAACAAGTTCATCAAACTCTGTCAATGAGGGAAGGGCGACTCCAAAATGCCGAACTCCTTGTTGGCTGACAGTCATTACTTCAAGCGGTCTCAACTGCAGCGTTAGCTGCAGGCCGTAGAACCAGACATCAAACCAATCTTCTCGCTCACGTCCAATACGACACCCAAGTGTGTGTTCGTAGAAATCCCTTGCGGCATGAAGATCATCCACTGGCAACGAGAGGTGGAGCACTTGTCTATCGGTCATGTGTCAATGATAACTTCAGTGAGCCTTTAGAAATGCGTGATTTAGGCGGTTAGTCAAGACGCCTCTATAAAGTTACAAAACATCCTTGTGCTATCGCTTGTGTTCTATCACCTAGGGGTAGGCAGACCTTTTGTTTCTACTGCCCTGTGTCTATTAGAAGTGAATGTTTTGACGGTTGCGGTCACCCTTTTGTTCATTTGCTAAGACACCTAGGCGTTAAGACGGTTTGTTCTACTGCCTTAGCTCAGAATTTCACCAAAGGCGCAACAATTAGTTCCTGTCAGTTTTTAGTTTTCTAACAGTTGAACGTGGTCTAGAAGTAATGATTGCTGCTAGGTCTTAAAATTCTGTTGGTTATGTGAGAGAAGTAGTTCCAATACAGTCTCGTAGTACTAAAACCGCCTGAGTCGCAATGATTTAGACGGCTTTTACTGTCTCACCAAGCCACATTCTCAGTTGATCCATTTCCATTAGCCAGCTAACTAGTTGGTTCCAACTTAAAAAGCTTGGGGGCACCAACTAGTGCAGAGATTACCCCTCTTGCTTTTCAACATCCTTGCGGTGAAGAACATATGTTGCTGCGAAGCTCAGTACTAATGCTGCAAGTACACCAAGGTTTGCGTATGCCCAAGCGCCAGATTTTCCGCCAAGTCCTAGTGGCTTAAGCAAGTAACCCTGCCAAGTAAGCCAAGAAGCAGAAGAATTCGTTACGAGTCCCCAGCCAATAAAGCTGCAAACAACTGTCGTAATAATTGGCGCTACTCGGACATCGCCATATCGACCGGTTGTGCTGAAGAGATCAGCTTCTGCGTAGTCTTTTTTGCGAAGTGACATGTCCGCGAGGAATACACCACACCACGCTGCAATAAGAACTCCAACAGTGATTAGGAATCCTTCGAATTGGTACAAAAAGTTTCCTGAGACAAAGACAATGTAGATAGTTCCAAGCACCATGATTGTTCCGTCAACACCGGCTGCAGCGAAACGAGGAATTCGGATTCCAGCTGCGAGCATTGACAGCCCCGAAGAGTAAATGTCGAGAACAGCTCCACCAACGAGCCCAAGAATCGCGACGATTGCAAAAGGCACCAGGAACCACGTTGGTAGCAACGTTGCTAATGCTCCAACTGGGTCAGCACCGACGGCCGTACTTAGTGCGCTCGAAGATCCAGCAAGAAGTAGTCCAAAGAACAAAAGAATAATTGGTGCAACCGATGCCCCGAAGGTCGTCCAGCCCACCACTCCACGAGTTGAAGCCTTGCGCGGCAGGTAGCGCGAGTAGTCCGCTGCAGCATTTACCCATCCGAGTCCGAAACCAGTCATCACGAAGACAAGCCCACCAATTAGAGCCTGTGTGGAGCCACTGTGGATCTGAGAAACGCTGTGCCAGCTGATGTGCTTGAAAGTCAATGCAATAAATACCACTGTGAGAACTCCAGTTACAACAGTGATGATTGCCTGCATGCGCATGATTAGGTCAAAACCCATGACACCACCAGCAATGATGAGTGATGCAATCACAATCATCGCAATAATTTTTACGCCAGTTCCGCCGCCCCAGCCAATGCGAGTGAAAACAGTTGATGTTGCTAAAACGGCAATGACGGTAAGTGCTGTTTCCCAACCAACGGTGAGCAACCAAGAAATTGCGGAAGGAAGTCGATTACCTCTCACACCATATGCAGCCCGACTGAGCACCATTGTTGGCGCGGATCCCCTTTTCCCGGCCGTTGCAATAACGCCACAAAGCCAGAAGCTAAAGACAATGCCAACAATTCCAATGACTATGGCTTGCCAGAATGAAACACCGAATCCAAGAACGTATGTGCCATAACTCAGTCCAAGCACCGAAACGTTTGCACCAAACCATGGCCAAAAGAGCTCACGAGGCTGCCCTTTGCGTTCAGCTTCGCTGATTAAGTTGATCCCGTTTTCTTCAATACGAAGTACTGAAGAGTCAGTTCCAAGGATTTGGTCAATTTCGTTGCTCATGGCGCTCCTAAAAGGTAGTGAACGAACTGCTTTGTATAGTTCCCAAGCCTTGCACAAGGTCTTTTCAAATTCGTGCATTCAATCGAGAAGTTATGTCACTAGTAAGTTCTGAAGTGATGAGTACAAGTGCGCAAAAATCCCGTTCTTATGGCGCGTTGCTTGGTCTCGCCATTGGCGATGCGCTCGGTATGCCTACTCAGTCGCTCAGTTTCGAAGAAATTCGAGAACAATTTCACAAGGTAAATACATTTAATGAGCCATCTGCTCATCACCCCTACGCGGCTGGGCTCAAGCCCGGAATGATTACCGATGACACTGAACAGTCGTTATTAGTCGCCTCAATGCTCATAAGACGCAACGGAGAGTTCGATCAACTCGAGTTCGCCCGTCAACTTCTTTCTTGGGAGGACTCAATTCGAGATCGCGGGCTGCTTGATTTGCTTGGCCCATCAACCAAAGCGGCGTTAGCAAATTTGCAAGCCGGAATGGATGTGTCGCTTACTGGACGAGAGGGCACAACCAATGGTGCTGCGATGCGGATCTCACCCGTTGGGATACTTTGCTCGAGCAGCAATCTCGACGGTCTTGTTCGAAAAGTCGTAGAAGTGAGCATGCTCACCCACAACACTTCGAGTGCACTGGGCGCAGCTGCTGGCGTAGCTGGAATTATTAGTGGCTCAATTGATGGTCTCTCACCCAGTGATGCAGTGGCATTGGGAATTGAAGCAGCCGAGCAGGCGAGCATTCACGGCGCCCAAGATGGCGGAGAAATTGTTAAGCGCATCAAGATAGCTGTCGAAATTGCCGAGACTGGCGATGTAGAGCAACTTCGAAAAGAAATTGGTACGTCAGTAAAGGCGAATGAATCAGTGCCATGCGCAATTGGCCTTTTTGTAATCCACAAGAGTGATCCGTGGGAAGGGTGCTGCGTCGCTGCCTCAATTGGAGATGACACTGACACCATTGCGGCCATCACTGGTTCGATGCTTGGAGCAGCGTGTGGGCCCGAGCGCTTTCCCGCAAGTGCAATAAATACCGTAGAAACGCTCAACGCACTTAACCTTCGAGGTGTCGCAGAGGATCTGGCGGCGCTTCGTCACTAAGGTAAGTACGAAATGACAACAGCGCCACGACTCTTTGACCTCGACACAGTGATGCTCGACGTTGTGGCGATGATTGACACGCTTCCCACACGCGGCAATGATGCTGAAGTTCTGGAGCGACTCGTCACCCCAGGCGGTGGATTCAATGTGATGTCTGCAGCTAGGCGCCAGGGCATGGAAGTGACTTACGCCGGTCAACTCGGCAGTGGCCCATTTGCCGACATCGCAAAAAAAGCACTTGTCGCTGAAGGGATCCAACTTTCTATTCCAACAAATGAGTCTGTTGATCTTGGACTTTGCTTCGTGCTTGTAGAAAAAGACGGTGAGCGAACGTTCGTAACTTCACCCGGTGCTGAAGGCACACTTTCACTGCAAGACCTCTCGGTGATAGATGTGAAGCCAGGGGACTACGTCTTTGTTTCGGGCTACAACTTTGTCTATACCGCCATTTGTGCGACATCTGCAACATGGCTCCAGGGGATCACTAAAGAGGCTGTTGTCATCTTTGACCCAGGTCCTCGTGGCTCAGACATTCCAAGTGATGTACTCAGTGCGTTGCTGGCCAGATGTAACTGGCTGGTGTGCAATGAGCCTGAAGCAATGTCGCTTACGAAAACGAACTCACTCGATGCTGCTCTCGAACAGCTTTCCAAGCTCAACGTTCAAGCTGGCGTGATTGTCCGAGTCGCTGAACGCGGTTGCATTCTGCTCCAGGCAGGTAACGAGCCTGAAGTTATTCCAGGGTTTAGTGCAAATGTCGTTGACACCACTGGAGCGGGCGATACCCACGGCGGTGTGTTCATTGCAGAACTCGCCAAAGGAACTGGTGTCTCAGCGGCATTAACTCGTGCGAACGCAGCATGTGCGATTGCAATTGGCAAAATCGGACCAGCGACTGCACCAAGTTCTGAAGAAGTAACTGCCTTCTTATCGAAGAACTAGAGCACCTTCGAAAGAAAAAGCTTTAGGCGATCTGAAGAAGGGGAACTGAGCACTTTCGCAGGATCGCCAGACTCTTCAATGACACCCTGGTCTAAGAAATAGACCGAGTTGGCAACCTCACGAGCGAAGTTCATTTCGTGCGTCACAACCACCATGGTCATTCCTGATCGGGCGAGGTCTTTCATAACGTCAAGTACTTCACCAACAAGTTCCGGATCGAGCGCTGAAGTTGGCTCATCGAACAACATGAGTTTCGGTTCCATCGCGAGCGCCCGCGCAATAGCCACGCGCTGTTGCTGTCCACCTGAGAGCTGACTCGGGTAGTTCGCTTCTTTTCCGCTGAGGCCAACTCGCTCGAGAAGTGCACGAGCCTTGTCGACGGCGACGTCTTCAGAGAGACCCTTCACCTTTATTTGTCCCACTGTGATGTTGTCAAGAACGTTCATGTGAGCAAAAAGATTGAATCGCTGAAAGACCATTCCAATTTGGGCACGCTCAGAGCAAATCTGCTTGTCGTTTCTTTCGTAGAGCTTTCCTCCACGAGCTTCGTAACCAACGAGCTCGCCGTCTACTCGCAGTTCACCAGCATCGTGTTTTTCTAAGTGGTTTATGCAGCGAAGCAGAGTGCTCTTTCCCGAACCAGAGGGCCCGATAAGACACGTCACTTCACCACGTGCCACTTCGAGATCAACACCGCGAAGTACATCAACGGCACCGTATGACTTTGTTACGCCTTTGGCGCTCACCATAGGAGTTGTCATCGCGACTCCTTAGCTGGACGTGGAGTGCGGAACTTAGAAGTGATACCTCGCACATCGCTACGAATTCGCTGGATTGGCGTAGGCGGAGGTGTGCGAAGTGCACCCTTGGCGTAGTAGCGCTCTAGATAGAACTGTCCAATAGAGAGAATTGTTGTTACTGCCAGATACCAAAGACTGGCAACGATGAGCATTGGCACAACTTGATAGGTCGCAGAGTAAATGTTCTGCGCCGCACCAAGGAGGTCAACGACACCGATCGAGCTCACGAGCGAAGTTGTTTTCAACATAGAAATAACTTCATTCCCGGTGGGCGGAATAATCACTCGCATTGCTTGGGGAAGAACCACGAGGCGAAGCGTCTGTGACTTGGTCATTCCGATTGAACTCGCGGCTTCTATTTGCCCCTCATCAACCGCAATGAGTCCTGCTCTGGCGATTTCAGACATGTAAGCGCCTTCGTTGAGCCCGAGGCCAATAACTCCTGCGGTGAAGGGCGTGAAGAAGGTAACTGAGTTGAGGTGAAAGAAAGTGATGTGGGTGAATGGAATACCAAGGGTGATCAACGGGAAAATTGCGGCAATGTTGAACCAGAAAATCAACTGAACATACACCGGTGTTCCACGGAAGAACCATGTGTAGCTCCATGCAGTTGAGGAAAGCAAACGACTTTCGGAGATGCGCATGATGGCGATTGCGACGCCAAGGGTGATTCCAATTGTCATTGAAATCACTGTTAGGAGGAGCGTGAGTCCTAGTCCGTGGATAATTTCTGAAACGGTGAAGTAGTGAAAGACGACGTTCCAGCTAAAGCGCCAGTTGACAACGTTGTGACACGTACGGACTGCGTTAACGGTGTGACAAGCAACTTGCCCGTTTGGAATTTTTGATAGGAGAGTGTGGATGAGCATCGCCACCACAATGACGGCGAAGAAACTGGCAATCCACCTACCAAAATGACGAACGGGGACAACCTGCACAGCGGTGTCCCCGTTCGTGGTCATTTCAGTTTTCTAAAACTCTTAGGAAATTGCTCCGTTGAGAACCATTTGCGCTGGAGTTAGTGCACCTGAGCTCACACCCCACTTAGCAAGAATCGCTCCGTAGGTTCCGTTTGCAACGAGTGTCTTCAGCGCTGCCTGGATGGCAAGGGCAAGCGCCTTACCTTCAGGAGTCTTTGAAGTTGCAAAACCATATGGTGCGACATTTACCGCGCTACCAAGGAGCTTGAATGCACCCTTTGAAGTTGAAACTACGTAGCCAGCAATTTGACTGTCGAGGAATCCAACGTCCGCCTGACCAGAAGAAACTGCAGTGTTAGCGTCAGTCTGAGTTGCGAATGAAAGAATTTTTCCGGTCTTGTTTGAAGTGCAGGCCTTGAGTGCAGCTGCACCGTCAGTCTCTTCAACAGTTCCCTTTTCTACGGCGATCTTCAGACCACAGAAGCTTGAGAAGCCAGTGAACTTGACCATTGAAGATGACTTGGCGTAAACGCCCTCTCCAGCCTGGAAGTAGTCAACGAAGTTAACTTGCTTTTCACGTGTCTTGTTGTCAGTGAATGATGAGTTACCAACCTGATACTTCTTAGCGAGGAGTCCAGCGATGATGTTGTCAAAGGTCACCTTGCTGTGGTTTGTCTTCAGTCCGAGCGTTACACCGACTGCGTTCATAAGGTCAATGTCAAAACCAACAATGTTTGATCCGCTCATTGATTCATCTGGCGCATACGAAGGGTCAGTTGCAATTTGCAATGTCTTTCCAGCTAATGATGCAGGAACCAACTTGGCGTTTGCCGCGTTGTACGTTCCGGTTGTTGTTGCCGCACCTGCGACAAGTGTTGAAGACAACATGAGTGTTGCGATGCCGCTAGCAACGAGTGCCTTGCGAACTAGTGAATTACGTAGCATTTCAGCTCCCAACTTTCCCCGCCATTGTTGACGTTTGGTTCTCATTTTTATCAGTTATTAGTGATGACAACCAAAAGGCTAGTTTTTAGCCATATCTTGCTTCTCCTTGGGAGTGCAATCTCAATCTTGAAAGCACCTACCTACTCCTCGAAACGTAAGCATTCATTGAGATTTTGTGACTTTTGATAGTTGCTAATTTCACCTATCTTTAGGAAAGGCGAATCAGGGGGCACAATGAAGCAGTACGAACCATTTGAAGGAAAAATCGGACGCACACTCTCAGAGTCGACTCCGTGGTGGCCAACTCCGAAGCACCCGGGAGCAGACGCTCCAAACGTCGTCGTCTTTCTAATTGATGATCTCGGCTTCTCACACTTCAATTGTTTCGGTTCAGACCTTGTCACTCCGAACATCAACAAGCTCGCCGAAGGCGGACTTCGCTACACGAACTTTCACGTAACGCCTCTTTGTTCACCAACACGTTCTGCTCTCCTTACCGGACGCAATCACCACACTGTTGGTATGCGTGGAATTTCTAACTGGAGTTCTGGATTTCCAAGCATGCGCGGTGAAGTTTCAAAGCACGCGGGCACGATGGCAGAAGTAATGCGCGAAGCTGGGTACACAACACTTGGAATTGGTAAGTGGCACTTAACTTCCATGGAGAACGCTTCATCGGCAGGCCCATTTGATCAGTGGCCTCTCGCTCGTGGGTTTGATCGCTACTTCGGATTTTTAGAAGGTGAGACTGACCAGTTCTCTCCAGACCTCGTCTACGACAATCACCGTGTTGAACCATCGAAGACTCCGGAAGAGGGATACCACCTGAGTGAAGACCTCGTAGATCACGCAATTGAATTCGTTCACGACACCAAGTCAATTCGCCCCGACCGTCCATTCTTTTTGTACTTTGCATTCGGTGCACAGCACGCCCCTCACCAAGCACCTGCTTCATACATGGCAAAGCACCGTGGAAAGTATGACGAAGGTTGGGACGTTGCCAGAGAACGCTGGTTTGCACGTCAACTCGAAATGGGCATCATTCCGCCAGACACTCAACTAGCTCCGCGAAACCCAGGAGTCGATGCATGGGACACGCTGCCTGAAAACCAGAAGAAGCTGGCGAGTCGACTTCAAGAGGCATACGCCGCATTCTTAGAGCACACTGATGCACAAATTGGTCGTCTCGTTGATGACCTTGAGGCCATTGGTCAACTCGACAACACATTGATCTTGCTCATGAGTGACAACGGAGCGTCTCAAGAAGGCGGAGCATTCGGCATCTTGCACGAAATGAAGTACTTCAACGGCCTCATTGAAACTCCGGACGAAGCCGTAGAGCGTCTCGACGATATTGGTGGACCACACAGTCACTCGAACTATCCGTGGGGCTGGGCCCAGGCTGGAAATACGCCATTCAAGTGGTACAAGCAGAACACGCACGAAGGTGGAGTGCACGTTCCACTCATTGCACATTGGCCGAGTGGCATTAAAGACAAGGGCGGTATTCGTAACCAGTGGCACTACGTCACTGACATTGCTCCAACCGTCTTTGAAGCAACTGGCGTAACTAATCCATCAATAATTAATGGCTACGAGCAGATGCCAGTCACTGGTGCTTCAATTGCGTACACGTTTGACAATCCAACTGCGCCCAGTCAAAAGACGAAGCAGTACTTCGAAATGGGTGGACACCGTGCGATGTACCACGAGGGCTGGAAAGCCGTTACCCGTCATGATCCGTGGTCAGTATTCCAACCCGGCGCAAACCCAGACGCATTCGAAAATGACGTGTGGGAGCTCTACAACATCGCAAATGATGCATCGGAAACAAACAATTTGGCCGAACAGATGCCTGAGAAGTTAAAAGAGCTGATTGCCATGTGGTGGGAAGAAGCAGAAGAGTACGGCGTCCTGCCACTGGACGACCGAGGCATTGAACTATTTGGAACTCGTTACCGCGACAATTCAGCGCACCCAGTTTCAAAGCACTACACGTACTTGCCACCACTCAATCCAATCCCGGCGCAAGCTGCAGCCGGACTTGGTGGACGTAGTTGGGACATGGAAGCAAAAGTCATTCGTAGTGCTGGTGAAAATGGGGTCATCCTGGCAACCGGAACTGAAAACTCAGGTATCAGCGTCTTCATCAAAGACGACCATCTGTATTTTGACTACAACTGCTTCAATGATCACTACGTGGTGAAGTCTTCGAAGAAGGTTCCAGAAGGTGAATCGGTTGTAGGGATTAACTTCAGACGCGGAAAAAATGATGCTGACGCGACTTTAGTGATCAACAACGAGGAGGTTGGTTCAGTTCACCTGCCAATCCTTATGCGAATCATCTCAAGTATTGGAATGAGCCTTGGTGCAGACGTGGGCTCACCAGTGTCTCTGGAATACAAGGCACCTTTCAAGTTTGAAGGAACACTTCGACAAGTAGATATTCAGCTCGTCACCCAAAGCGACACTAAGGAACAAGAAGCAGCAGCACGAGAAGGTATGGCGCGTCAATAAACGTTGTAACTACAGAGGAGCATCATGAACAGAGTACGTACACCGGATGAGCGATTT
>Ga0214248_1000578_pt1 | contig 10651 bp, 10 predicted proteins | sample TroBogypolimnion_10_FD_153086 | JGI IMG/M metagenome (GOLD analysis project Ga0214248, IMG submission 153086) | Freshwater microbial communities from Trout Bog Lake, WI - 15JUN2009 hypolimnion | ecosystem: Environmental > Aquatic > Freshwater > Lake > Hypolimnion/Profundal zone | place: Trout... | reverse complement strand
CTACCACGTGGGTTTTTCCTGTGGCGATAAAATCGAAAGTGGTTCGCATGAATTCGCGTGCAGGAACTGGCGTGGTGCTCAGCGCCAATGCCTGATCTATGCCCGCATCAAATGCGATATCACAAAAATGAATCGCATCAACAGGGTTGGCGCCGATTTCACGCATCGCTTCACAGTAGAGCTCAAAATGACTGACATAAGTTGGATTGCCATCTGTGTCGGGCAGTCCTTCATCCGATTCTTCACCCAAGACAATCTGATTGATGAAAAAACGGGTGGATGAATTGGCGTGCGGTTTCCATGGATAGGTTGCCGGCGCAATCCGATACTGCAGGTACTTGAGCAAAGACATGAAGTCCCATACCGGATAAATATGATGCGCCATGAATAACCTTAAATCTTCCATGGTTTGAATCGCTTCATATAACGGATGGTTGTTTAGTTTTTCTTCCAGGGCTTTAACAGCCTCTGCACTGAACGCCGTGAAATCGGTCATGATGATTATGCGATAAATTAGGATAGGCTAATATATCATAGCTCTACCGCAGCGCACATTACAAAAAATGCATTGATGTAGATCAGGTTTGTGCAAATTTACGGATTGATTTTAACGACGCCCTCATCCACGACAATGCCGCTCACGGTGCGCCCGGCAGTTGTTCGTATCTGTACTGTTTCCCCTTCTCTGGCGTTGTTCAGTGCGGCGCCAGAATTGCGAAGGTTAAAGCCGTTTCCTTGTACGATGAGTTGCATACATTGCCCTAGTTTACCTATATTTAATCTGAGTGTATTACAAAATCTGTGTGAGATTTACAGGGGAAACAGGTATGATGCACCGTTTTAGAGGGTGACCCCGGTGGCGTCGCCTTTCGTTTAATTGCAGTCAATCCATACAGTCTGTTGCAAACACGCTGAGTACTAAGAATATATGACGAGCGAAGATCCCGCATTTAAGATAAAAACCGGCAATTTGACCCTGTTGCAGCTACATATCAATACCGCCGATATGGCTGAACTTAAAAAACAGCTGAAGCAGCGTCTGAGTCAAACGCCTGATTTTTTTGCCCACACACCGATCGTGCTTGATTTGTCTGCCATTGCCGACAACAGTAGCGAGTTAAACTTTTCCGAATTGATGCCGTTTATGCTTAAGCATAGTATGTGCGCGGCAGGGGTGGTTGGTGGTTCAGAAGCGCAGCGTGCTGCAGCGGTCAAGGTGGGTTTGGGGTTGTTTCCTGATGGGCCGGTCAGAAACCCTTTACGCCGGGAGACAGGTGACGCGCTCTCTGTTGCCGGGCACCGTGAGTTACCGGTACAGGAAAAGTTGTTTTCTTCTGATCCGGTGACCCCAGAACTGACCGTTTACTCCGTCGTACCCGAAGTTAAAGACGTCGCAGCCACCCAGTCCGTTGACGTTGTGGCGTCTGTCGTCGCGCCAGTGCCGTTCGTTCGTCAGACCATGGTGATTGATAAGCCTGTGCGCACCGGACAGCGTATTTATGCGGAGGGCGCTAATCTGGTCGTGTTAGCCATCGTCAATGCAGGCGCCGAGCTGATTGCGGATGGTGATATTCATGTTTATGCGCCGATGCGCGGCAAAGCGATTGCCGGAGCGAGGGGGAATGAAGCCGCGCGTATCTTCGTGCAGAGTCTGGAAGCGGAACTGCTCTCAATCGCGGGATGTTTCAAGGTGTTTGAAGAGGGAGTTCCAGAAAATGTCAGCGGAAAACCGGCGCACGTCTGTCTGGAAGGTTCCCGTTTAGTGATTAATTCTATGTTTTATTGATAGAAATTTTCCGGCATCGCACTTTGCGAGTAAAATGTACAAAAATTATCAATTGTTCAGGAATTAAACGTGGCTAAAGTTATTGTAGTTACTTCAGGCAAGGGTGGCGTTGGTAAAACAACGACTAGTGCCAGTTTTTCAACCGGTCTGGCTATGCGGGGTAACAAAACCGTGGTGATCGACTTTGACGTGGGTCTGCGCAATCTCGATCTCATCATGGGTTGTGAACGGCGCGTTGTCTACGACATCATCAATGTCATCAACGGTGAAGTCTCGCTCAAACAGGCGCTGATCAAGGACAAGAGTTGCGACAACCTTTATATCTTGCCGGCTTCACAGACGCGCGATAAGGATGCGCTGAATCTGGAAGGTGTTGAACGTATTCTGGATGAACTCAAGTTAACGTTTGATTTCATCGTCTGTGACTCTCCTGCAGGGATTGAGTCTGGCGCCTTTACTGCGATGTATTTCGCCGATGAAGCGCTGGTGGTCACCAATCCGGAAGTCTCTTCGGTGCGCGATTCGGATCGTATTCTGGGTATCCTTGCGGCTAAATCCAAGCGGGCGGTTGATGGTCTGGAACCAGTCAAAGAGCACTTGCTGGTGACGCGTTACGACCCTCGTCGTGTCAATACAGGCGCAATGCTGTCGGTGACAGATATTCAGGAGATTTTGCGTATTCCACTGTTGGGAGTGATACCTGAGTCTGAGTCGGTATTGCAGGCTTCCAATTCCGGCACGCCGGCCATCCACATTGAGAAGAGCGATGTGGCGGAAGCTTACCGCGATGTGGTCGGGCGTTTTATGGGAGAGGAATTGCCGATGCGCTTTATTAATGCTGAAAAAGTTGGTTTCTTCAAACGCCTGTTGGGGGGTCACTGAGATGTCCATGATCGATGGTTTGATTAATTACCTGCGTGGCCCGGAAAAAAAGACGGCGGCAGTTGCCAAAGAACGTTTACAAATTATCCTGGCGCATGAGCGTGCGGGACGCGGGACTGCTACACCTGATTATCTGCCGGCCTTGCAGGAAGAATTGATGGCAGTGATTGCCAAGTATATTCATGTGGATAGAGACTCCTTCAAAGTGCAACTGGAAAATCACGATCGCTATGATGTGCTTGAATTGAATATCACCTTGCCCGACAAGATTAACAGTAAAATCTCCGCTTGATTTTCAATAAGGGGGTGCCCTAGATTAGGCTGTGCATCAGGTTGTTGGCGGTTTTACCTGCTGTGCCGAGTAGATTCGCCATGTTATGGGGTTTTTTCTGCAAGGTTGGATTGTTCGTCGGGAATTATTGCCTGAGTCACGCTAAATTCATTTTTAAAGCGGTCAACAGCCTTACTATATGACGTATAGCATAGCAATTGGGCGACTCTTATATTGCGATTATCTTGAGTTTAATTTAAGTCGTACCGGTTGAATGTCGAATAGCGCAGACTGGTTGATAGCTGCGCTATTCGAAGGATTACAGTGCGCGGACTTTGACGGTCTTGCCCTTCACTTTGCCCGCCGATAAGCGGCGTACAGCTTCACTTGCGATGTTACGTACCACGGCCACATAAGTGGTGAAGTCGGTTACGGTGATCTTGCCTACCTGTTCGCGCGTGAAGCCGGCGTCCCCCGTGAGTGCACCCAGTACGTCACCGGGGCGTATCTTTTCTTTTCGCCCGCCCAAAATTTGCAGCGTCACCATGGGAGGAATGAGTGGTGACTCATCCTCATTTAACAGCGCACTCATCTCGTGCCATTCCGGTATGTTCCCCGTCATTTTTGCGATGCTGGTGATGCGGTGACGGTCAGAAGGTCCGCACAGGGAGAGTGCCCATCCGTCCTGATCGGCGCGTCCTGTACGACCGATACGGTGTACGTGGATTTCCGGATCTGGGGTGACATCGACATTGATGACTGCTTCGAGTTGTGCGATATCTAGGCCGCGCGCGGCGACATCGGTCGCAACCAGCACTGAACAACTGCGATTGGCGAACTGGATCAGTACTTGATCGCGCTCGCGTTGTTCCAGATCGCCATTCAATGTCAGTGCCTTGATGCCTTGTGCATGCAGCACTTCCAGTAGGGCGCGGCACTGTTGCTTGGTGTTGCAAAAAGCTAAAGTGCTGACAGGTCGGTAATGGCGGAGCAGGGCGCCGACCGCCTCCAGACGTTCCTCGTTGGACACTTCATAGAAGCGCTGGCGGATCTTGCTGGTCTCGTGCTGTTCAAGTAGTTTGATTTCTTGCGGATTGCACATGAACTGGCGAGCGAGTTTGGCGATACCATCGGGGTAGGTCGCCGAAAATAGCAGGGTTTGTCGATCGGCGGGGCAGCGTTTGGCAACATAGACGATGTCGTCGTAAAAACCCATGTCCAGCATGCGATCGGCTTCATCGAGCACTAAGGTATTGAGTGCCGATAAGTCGAGTGTGCCGCGTTCCATGTGATCCATGATGCGACCTGGAGTGCCCACCACAATATGTGCACCGTGCTCTAGGCTGGCGATCTGTGGTCGCATGGTGCTGCCGCCGCACAAGGTCATGATTTTGATGTTGTCGCAGGATCTGGCCAGTCGGCGGATTTCCTGAGTTACCTGATCGGCCAGTTCGCGCGTTGGGCACAACACCATGGCTTGCACAGCAAAGCGACGCGGATTTAATCTGGTGAGCAAAGAGAGTGCAAAGGCGGCTGTTTTACCGCTACCGGTCTTCGCCTGTGCGATCAGATCCTGTCCTGCAAGCGCTGCCGGCAGACTGGCCGCCTGGATCGGTGTCATGGTCAGGTAACCCAATTGCTGCAGCGTCTCCTGCATGCCGGGCGACAGGGGTAATTCATTAAAAGAGCGTCCGGCGGAATCTTCCGGAGCCGAGAAGGGGTTTTGTTTAATATCGTTCATGCGTAATTATCTCAAGTATGCGGCGAAAAATCCTATTTTCTTTTTATGAATATTGTTTGGTGTGGCTGGTCGTCTGCCAGTAAATTTGTGCGCATTGTCCGAATTTTCAATCGATTATTGTAGTTTACTGATTTTATGTATTATTTTGTAATTTCTCCTGACTTGTTCGGCGTTAGTTGTCCGTTGATCTCGAAAATAATTAATAAATATTCATAAATGATTTGACGCACATAGGGGTTTGTCTTATTATGCGCGGCCTTCGGAGAGGTGGCCGAGTGGTCGAAGGCACTCCCCTGCTAAGGGAGCATTCGGGGATAACCTGAATCGAGGGTTCGAATCCCTCCTTCTCCGCCAAGGTGCTTGCAATATAATTTTTTTTCGTTATAATGCGCGGCTCGTTGGAATGAAACGAAGTAAGTAAGTTGTACCATGCGCCCGTAGCTCAGATGGATAGAGTACTTGGCTACGAACCAAGGGGTCGGGCGTTCGAATCGCTCCGGGCGCACCATATTCGGATGTAAAATCAAAGGGTTAGGCAGAAATGCTTAGCCCTTTGTTATTTACTGTCACCGAAACGTCACTTAAAGCCTGACGACGATTTACATAGTCCGCCAGATGCACCGTTGATAAGTGCGCATACCGCCTCACCATCTCAGAGCTCTCCCAACCACCTAGTTCTTGTAGGACATTGAGCGGCGTGCCGTCTTGCGCATGCCAGCTTGCCCACGTGTGCCTGAGGTCATGCCAGCGGAAGTTTTTTAGTCCAACCGATGCACATGCCGTGCGCCACGTTTTGGTCGCCGTCTGTATTACCGGCTTTCCTTCAAAGACAAATACGTACTTCTCGTGTTTTCCTGCCCAACGACGGAGAATCGCAACAGCGTTATCAGAAAGCGGTACGGGAATCGGTTTGCCCGCCTTGGCTTGATCCGGATGGATCCATGCTGTCTGGCGTTCAAGATCGACCTGTTCCCATTCAATGTGCGTCACGTTTGCGCGCCGTAATCCGGTTTCCAAGGTGAAACGCATCATTTCCGACGAGTGAAACGGCAATGCGTTCAGAAGTTCTTCAGCTTTTTCGCGTGTAATCCACGAAATGCGCCGAGTGGCTTCCTTTAGCAGTTTCACGGTCGGGATGTGGTCAATCCATTCCCACTCATCTCTCGCGAGTCTCAGAACACAACGAATAATCTCCAGTGTTCGATTGACCGTTGCGGGTTTCGGATCAATTTGCCGATCCGGCCCTTTTGCGCGAGGAATGCTGTACGGCAACTTTCTAATTTTGGTAATTTCAGCAATCAAATCTTTGCTGATTTCATCAAGGTACTTATCGGACAGATGTGTATGCAGCCAGCGAAAGTGCGACAGGTCCGTGTTCAGCGTAGCTTTGTCAGCTTTCTCCTCGGCATAGCGTACAGCAGCTTCCTGCCATGTCCGTCGAGGTTTCGTTCCTAGTCGTTTTTGCTCCCACAATTCGGTTTTTAACCGGTCGTGGAACTCTTCTGCTTGCTGCTTGTTTTCTGTGCCAGTAGTGCGCTGTATGCGTTTTCCGTCGATGGTGAAATCAACCCACCAAATCGTGGAATTTTTGCGTCGGAAGAGTGGCATTTTTGTTTCCTTTCATTGCGTACAGCTTCCGATGCCCGCGTCGAGTATTGTGCGCGCATCCATTCGGCTAGGTCAAGGTCGATAAACACCCAGCACTTTCCCGGCTTAACAGCTGGGACTTTTCCTGACTGCGCCATTCTCAGTAACGTGACCGGATGCACATGCAAAAATTCTGCCGCTTGATCTAGGTTGAGTGTGCGCATGGAGGTCATTGGGCGATCAGATGTTCATCGCCTTAGCGATCAACAGCCCTTTTTGAATTAGAAATTGACGCTGATAATTCAGAATGCTTGAGCTTTTTCTGTTTCGGAGTCGCGCATTTAAAGGCGATTTCAAGAATATATGCAGCTTCGCTTTGCTCGGCGGCAAGCTTGGCGGCAGCAGATGCGGCCTCTTGTTTTTTTAACTGCTCGGCTTGAATGCGTTGCTCCTCTGCCGCAGCCGCTTCGTTCTTTAATAGTTCCTGTTGTTCGCTTTCGATCCGAGCCGCTTCTTGTTTTTGGCGACGAATTTTTTCTTGAGAGATTTGCTTGGCACGTTTTTCGGCAGCTAGGGTGGCGAGCGCTGCTTTAGATTTCGTATCATGGCTCAACCATGCCCAGATTGCAGTGATTGTCAAAAATAGTGCGCCAATGACGATAATGAAGTTTTTCCACTTGCTCCACCATAGTAAAGTCACCTCAGTTCTGTAGTTTTCCTGATGGGAAAGACTATCCAGCATGGCGTTAGGGAGCTTCCAGTAGAGTGGATTAATTGGCAGTTCGACCGCGTTGGTTTTGGGCAGTAAAGGTAAAATCTTACTCTGGCTCAGAGTGCGAATGGTTTTTTTGCATAGCGTAGTACGTTGATCAGACAGGCAGCTAGCCAACGCATTTGATATCTCGAAGAGCCGGTCGTCGATGATATTGCATTCTTGAATGCCGGGATTTTGGGCGCAGTAAACTTTTGCGTCAGCGATACCGTCAATGGAAATGCCGGAATTCCAATCCAGACGTGCAGTGGCTTGAATTTTTCTCTCATTAGCTTGTAATTGCTTCTCAAAGTCAGTTTCACCACATCCTAAGAGCAGTGTAACGATTGAAGAAAGTGCGATAAGTCGAAGCCTCATGATTCACTTTTTTATTAAATAAAAATCGATTTTGCTGGCTAACCAATCCGGAACAGGTTCGGTTTTATCTTGAACCCAGTGGTTTCGCGGACTTTTTTTCCAAGTCGACACGACTGCGCCGGGCTTAACCGCATCTTTGTATCGCGAAATAATGGCCGGGCTGTCTGAGGCGATCATGAATCGATCATAATTTCCGGTTTTTCCCTCGGCAGAAGAGAGACCGGCTGCTATTCTCAGGATGAATTCATCCAGCTTTTGACCCCACTTTGCGGTTAGCTCGATTTCTATGGCGATACGTAATTGGGATTTCGTAGCCCAAGCCACATCTGGCCGCTTTTTACTAAATTTATCGCCTTCAGCTGCTAACATACGCTCTGATTCGTACGAAATGATGGTTCCTGCCTTCAGTCCATTCAGTGATGCTGACTGAGCAAGAATATTGTGGCGGATTTGCAGTTGATCAACTCTGTATGGGTTGATTTCCTGATAATTGTATAAAAGTTGGGTGTGTCTCTCTGCTTCCGCCAAACCTTTTTCAGATAGGGTGTAAAAGCCGGCAGGCGTGCCTGATGAGGTTTTTGTATAAACTAGCCAACCTTGGTTGGTTAGTTTATTGGCATAGCCGCCTGAGGTTCTGTTAACTATTACCTGAATAATTGAAGACGTTGTATATCCCCACCGATATATCCACTGAATGACTTTTAATAACGACTCGTGACCAATTTCGCGCGGGCTTTTGCCCTTTTCAGCCAGCGAAGCGCGAGCTGCGGCAAGCTGATCCCTTTTGTGTAAATCCTTGGCCTGTTCAGGGACCTGCTCTGTTTTATGTTCGGTAACATGTGTCATTTTAGTGTGTGGCCAGTTGGCTATCTTTCAGTGTCGGTAAATTTTTTCCACTATATTGGTAACTTTTTAAGTTGTACATAACTATATGATATGTTATAGTTATTTTACTTTTTATTAATTTATTAATTTCATAAAAGGTAACATATGGCTAAGCCGAAAAAATATGCTGACGACAAGGAAATGTTTGCCGCTGCAAAAGAAACAGAAGATCTTGTTAAAGCGGTTGTAGCTGAAACTGGGATGACATTAAGTGGATTGGCGTCACAGTTACGGTTGCATGGATTGCAGATTTCAAATGGATTGATTCGGCAGTACAGCTCTGGCCAAAAACCGATGGGCGATAAGCGGAAGCTTGAATTTGTATCAATCGCAGTGCGCAAGCTTGGGTGCAGAAGCCGCTCGGCAATCACTTTGCTGACTTTTGAGAATCCATATCATCTTAAAGATATGAGATCTTTAGTTGATGATGTCGCTCAAGGAAAAAAAATTGCGGAGGAAATGCTTGATCAAGCTGTACGTGAGCTTGTCGAATGGGGGGTGGATGGAAAGCAGATCCGATTGATGTTCAGATCCGCTCTTTCAAAATATGAGTTGGTCGAGGGGGCGTTTTGAGCCTGGGTATAAATCAGACTAGCAATTTAACTATTTTGGACATCTCGGAGTGGTTTTTTCAATTGCATTTCTGATGTGTTGCCGCAGGCTGGCTAGTTCCTTGTTATCCTCACTCACTTTCTTACCGTAGGCATCTCTGAGAGCAATATCCTTTGCTGACGTAGCGGCAGCTTTGATGCTGTTTACACATCTCCATCGTTTCCCGGTTTTGGAAACGATCAAGCGCATTTCAGCACGAGGGTGTTGAGCGCGGCAGTGGTAGCAATAAACAGTATCTGACATGTGCGAATTTTACCAAAATCAATTCAGCTAAACCATACTATTTCAGTTTGTCTAATACGATAAACAATTGGAAGGGATGAAAAATTACTGGAACAAAAAACTCGAACGCCCAGTTTTTTCCGCTCAATAATGATCCCAGTTGGGCTGGTGTGTGCCATAAACCGCTAGTCAATTATCGAAAATGAACGGCTGTTTGCTAATATACAGCAGACAGTTGGGTGCCGGTCGATTAGCTTCTCCTGTTCGGCCAAAGCGGTCGGTCACGTTGGCTCGAACACAATTGACCATGAATGCCCGCTTTGTGGCATGATATTGGCACAGGCGTAAAGCTGCATCGTGCCATTTGCTGACTGTCAGAGGGTAGCACTTGAACGTCTGGTGTCAGCAGTACAGCAGCCACTGACGTGCAGAATGACGGTTAAGCAACTGTCGGTCATAACTAGTCACTCACAAAATACACATAGTTTCAGATACCCTCCATGTCTCACTTTCAGAAGAATATTCTCGTATTCATCGTCGCATATCTGGCGACGGATACGCTTGCTCGCGAATTAGTTAGCATTTGGCTAATTTGGCAAACTTCTGAGAGTCTATTTCATATGCACTCGTTTTATACCACATACGGGTATGGGTTCATTTTTGAGTCGCTCGCCTACGTAAGCGGGGGAATTATCGTCCAAGGTTTTTTCTCTGGTTCGCGAATCTTGGTTTGGAGTTGGGGGCTTTGTCTGGTGGCGTTGTTGTTTCAACCCTTTACATGGGGTAGAGCCTCAATATCTGATGTCACTCTCTTTACTGAAGCACTATTTCTTGCGTCTGCGTATCTGCCGCCGCTTATGCTTGGTATATCGGCCACGCTTTGGCAAGTATGGCGTTCCCGTGGTGGCAAACAGCTTACTGTTTAATCCACCAAAGCAGTCGTTCAGATTCAATATCCTGACAGTCCGCTGTGTCTCGGTAGCGGAATTAGCTGACTGTCTGCTTTGGCGCAGCGAAAAATTATGTTCCGCTACAAAAATTGGATGCCGGATTGCAGACCATCGCGACAGTCTGTTGTCGAGACACAACGGACGGTCAAGACAGAGCAGCGATTTGCCTGCTTTATTACAGACAGCAGACTATCATCCGTCTAAACGCATCTTCTACAGAAGCTCAATGATCACATCCAGATCGGAATCCGCCAAATGAAAATCACTGCACACACATCTGGCATGGAACCTAACATCGTGGTTAAATTGTAAGCTCCTCCAGCTCCCTATACATCGTGAAAAAATTCCTGATTGAACTTGGCTTCGCCGTTGGGTTTGGCGCGATATTATTGTTTTCATTGTGGTTGCGGAATTCATTTCCAATGTTCGCAAACTGGAGAGTTGAATTGGCCGGTTTCATGTTCTGCGTTTTTGCGGTCTATATGGTAATAACTGGAGACGAACAGCATCCCACAAGATCGTGTATATACCGAATGCTGGTTGGGATCGGCACGGGAATCGCCATCGCTATTCTGTACAAATTGAC
>Ga0214248_1000564_pt1 | contig 10834 bp, 10 predicted proteins | sample TroBogypolimnion_10_FD_153086 | JGI IMG/M metagenome (GOLD analysis project Ga0214248, IMG submission 153086) | Freshwater microbial communities from Trout Bog Lake, WI - 15JUN2009 hypolimnion | ecosystem: Environmental > Aquatic > Freshwater > Lake > Hypolimnion/Profundal zone | place: Trout... | reverse complement strand
GGGTGGCTTCGCTCCGCTCCGCCACCAGGTATCGATCCTGGACCCTGGGCTTCAAAGGCCCATGTGCTAGCCACTACACAATGGCGGAACCTGAATTCTCCCTTATAACTGCCAATGCGACAAATACGCAGAATTTATGGGGTGGCGAGAATATGAATCTGGAGGCTGCGTGCTTTCGAAGCCGGGTTTTATAGGGTTTTAATGAGCTTTAGAGGGTCTCTATGACACGAGCACCGTGGGTTGGCCCTGTGGCTCTTATAACCCCAGCCACTACCCCGCTGGCACTCAAGGCAACAGTTAGATCCAAGGCTCGTTCTTCATCGGCGACCAAGAAGGCGACCGTTGGACCGCTTCCCGAAACAACTGCACCTAGTGCTCCATAGTCAATGCCCACATCAAGAACCAGTCGAAGTGCAGGTCTTAGGGAACAGGCAGCCGCTTGTAGATCATTGGAGAGCGACTTACCCACGAGCTCGGCATCTCCGGCGCGCAAAGCCTGCAAGATCTGATCTGAAACCTGAGGCCGGGCAATATCTAATCCGGTACGGAGTCGATCACACTCGCCATAAACCGATTGAGTAGATAAACCTTGCGGAGCCATCGCTAGTACCCAGTTATAACTTCCGCGTGCCAACACTGGTGTGAGTTGATCTCCATGTCCCCGACCAATAGCAATTCCACCCGTGATTGCAAATGGAACATCACTACCTAATTGCGCACCGATCTTCTCCATGCCATCCCGCGACAAACCAAGTTCAAAGAGAGCATCAAATGCAACGATGACAGCGGCGGCATCGGCACTTCCGCCAGCCATTCCCCCAGCAACCGGAATCTCTTTTTTAATATGAATCGAGATATCTGAATCCAGATCATGCAGATCGATCATTAACTGCGCCGCGCGATAAGCGAGGTTGGAGGAATCAACAGGGACTCCTGACGCAGTTGGTCCAGCAACGGTCAATGTAATTCCAGATCCAGGTTCTGCGAATTTCACTGTTACATCGTCATAGACCGCAATTGCTTGAAAGACAGTAGTGACCTCGTGATAGCCATCTGACTCCAACGGACCGACAGAGAGTTGCAAGTTCACCTTCCCGGGAACTCGCACGACTACTCCATTGCGCCTCATGGCTCTAGCGTATTGGCAATCGCCATAAAGTCGCGGAGAAGCAAAGTCTCACCTCGGGCAGTCGGATCTATCCCAGCCTTGGTAATCATGGCCTCTGCCTCCCCCGAAAAAAGCTCAGAGAGAGCACCGCGAAGCATCTTGCGTCGCTGCGCAAAGGCGGCATCGATCACCGAAAAAGTCAGCGCTCGTTCTCTTTCATCGCCCGCTGCTTCATGCCTGACAAATCGCACCAGCGAAGAGTCCACATTAGGAATTGGCCAAAATACTTGTCGGGCAACGTTTCCCGCCCCACTCATACCTGCCCACCAGGTGGCCTTTACTGATGGTGAGCCATAGGTCTTGCTCCCTGGCTTGGCAGTCAAGCGATCCGCAACCTCACTTTGAACCATCACTACGCCCGATCGGATTGTCGGAAATTTCTCCAGAAAATGCAGCAGCACTGGAACCGAAACGTTGTACGGCAAATTGGCGACGAGAATCGTTGGATCCAACGGAAGCGACTCTGTTGTAAGTGCATCCTCATTCACCACTATCAATCGTTCGCTTTCAAATCCGTGGGTAGCTGCAGTGTTGGGTAACTCTTGTGCTAATCGGGGATCAATCTCAACTGCCACAACAGATTTGGCAATTTCAAGTAGCGCCAAGGTGAGTGAACCTAAGCCTGGGCCGATCTCTAGAGCGACATCATCTGAATTAACATCAGCAACTTTTACGATGCGACGACAGGTATTTGCATCAACAACAAAATTTTGTCCCAACTTCTTAGTTGGGCTAACTCCGATGCGAGCCGCGATCTCCCGAATCTCTGCCGCACCGAGCAGCGTAGTCATTACTCGAAACTTCCGAATAAACGCAGCGCATTTTCTGTTACTTGATCGCATAAATAATCAACGCTTACATCGCGTAGATCCGCAACAAATCTAATGATATTTGCAACTTGTGCAGGAGTATTGAGAGTCCCGCGATGAGGTGCCGGCGCCAAGAAAGGTGAGTCAGTCTCAATCAACAATTGCTCAACTGGGACTAATTTGGCGGCTTCACGCAATTCTGGTGCATTCTTAAATGTCACCGTGCCTGCAAACGACAAGATATATCCGGCATCTATACATTCGCGCGCCATCTCGGCATCACCGGAGTAGCAATGAAAAATCGTGGAGGCCGGTGCGCCAACTTCAAGCAAAGTATCAAGGACGGCACGGTGGGCATTGCGATCATGAATTACCAACGCCTTATTAACTTTCTTAGCGAGCGCTATATGTCTCTTGAACGAGTAAATCTGTCGATCGCGTAACTCTGGCTCGGTCCTAAAGAAATCAAGTCCGGTCTCTCCAATAGCGCGAACCCGAGGGTGAGTTGCGAGTTCTTCGATGACTGCGAGGTCACCCTCTAAATCTTCAACGACAGGTGCTTCATTGGGGTGAAGTGCCACCGCCGCCAATACTTGGCCCGGGAAACTTTCAGCACACTTAACGCCCCATCGAGATTGTTCAGCGGAATAGCCAACTTGAACGACTCGATCTATTCCAGCCTGCGCCGCGGCAGCAAGTAGATCGCGAATCTCTGGGGCATCTGGCTCACTCTCTGTAACCAGTTCCATGTGGGCATGCACATCAATACATGGACGATTGAGCGGTTCTGGAACAGGAGCATCTGGACGAGGCTCTTTTAAAGAATGGCGGTCAGACATCTACTCTGCTTTTTCTTCAAGCCGTGGGAAGAGAACTGCACCTTTCGTGACCTTAGAACCAGTAGGCAATTGACCAAAGCGCGCCACATCCGCAATACGTTGCTGTGAAATATCGCCCAGCGTCTCATTGGCTCCTAGGCTCTCCCACAGAATCTCTGTCGTCGCAGGCATGATCGGATGGAGCAAGACCGCGAGTGCACGAATTGAATCCGCGGTGTTGTACAAGACCTTCTCTAACTCGACCTTATTAGCAGGGTCTTTAGCCAACACCCATGGTTGTTGCTCCGTGACATAGCCGTTTACCCGCTTACAAAATTCCATGATGGAATTAATCGCGGTCTGGAAATCTAGAACCTCAATAGCGCTGTCAGCGGTTGCGACAGCAGCGCTCAAAGCACCAGCTAGGGATTCATCGCTGGCCACAGCGGGAATCAATCCATCACAGTATTTTTCAATCATTGCTATCAAACGTGAGGCCAAGTTTCCAAAGTCATTTGCAAGCTCAGATGTATAGCGTGCTGACATATCTTCCCACGAGAAAGATCCATCGCTTCCAAAAGGAATTGCGCGCAGGAAGTAATAGCGGAATGCGTCTACGCCAAAATGGCTTGTGATGTCCGCAGGAACAATTCCAGTTAACTTGGATTTGCTCATCTTTTCGCCGCCCACTAACAACCAGCCATGAGCAAATACCTTCTTCGGAAGTGGCAGATTCGCTGCCATCAACATTGCTGGCCAGATCACGGCGTGAAAGCGTGAGATCTCTTTTCCAATTAAGTGAACATCTGGAGGCCATACTTCCGCAAATTTGCGTCCACCCTCTGAGTCGGCAGGATCACCCAATCCAACTGCGGTGCCGTAATTTAAGAGTGCATCAAACCAAACGTAAATGACCTGCTTGGTGTCCCATGGGACAGGAATGCCCCAATCGAGAGATGATCGTGAGATAGATAAATCCTGAACCCCGCTTTGGAGAAATGACAAGACTTCATTTCTAACACTTGCAGGTTCACAGGCTTCAGGATGTTCTTCATAATGCTCCAGAAGTTGTGGAACAAAGGCACTCAACCTGAAGAACCAATTCTCTTCGCTCACAATCTCGGCAACGGTGCCATGGATCAGGCACTTGCCATCATCAAGGTCTGCGGGCAATTTAAATTCTTCGCAACCCACGCAATAAGGACCTTCATATTTACCGGAGTAAATATGTCCAGCATCCTTTAGTTGAGTGAGGAAGCGCTGAACTCTCTCCGTGTGCCGAGATTCTGTCGTGCGAATGAAATCGTCGTACGTAATATTCAAACTCGACCAGGTTGGCTTCCATGCAGTCTCAACGAGACGATCACACCATTCTTGAGGCGAGACTCCGTTTGCATCAGCGGTGTTCATTATCTTTTGGCCGTGCTCATCGGTACCTGTTAAAAACCAGACTGACTCTCCACGCTGACGATGCCAGCGAGTCAATACATCTCCCGCGACAGTCGTGTAGGCATGACCAATATGCGGAGCATCATTTGCATAGTAAATCGGCGTCGTCAGGTAAAAAGAGTTGGAATCGGCGCTCATAGGGCGATCTTATCTTTCAGCGGGCTTTGCACTGACCATGGCATCAAAGACGATCCGCTTTGGCAGGTTAAGCTCTTTGGCGAGTGCAGAAATGGCATCTTTACGCGATTCTCCGGCTGCCTCGCGAAGGCGGACCATCTCAACTAGTTGTCCAGCACTATAACTTTGTGAGGTCGGATCAAAACCCTCAAGAACAATCGTTATCTCGCCCAAAATCTCTCGATCGCGACTCCATTCCAGAAGTTCTGCGACTGTGCCTCGAATGGTCTCCTCATACGTCTTCGTCATCTCCCGACAAATCGCGCCACGGCGCGTGGCTCCGATACTGGCGAGTGCATCCGCTAGTGATTCCTGTAATCGATGTGGGGCCTCAAAGAAAATAATGGTCCGCTCTTCGTTGCTCAATTTTTCATACCAACTCTGACGCGCCCCAGAGCTTCGAGGTGCGAAACCCTCAAAGCAGAAACGATCGGTAGGCAATCCAGAGAGCAAGAGAGCAGTTGTGACAGCGCTTGGGCCCGGGAGGACCTGAATATCGATCCCATGTTCTACCGCTACTCGAATAAGGCGATATCCGGGGTCACTAATCCCTGGAGCGCCAGCATCTGTGATGACCAACAAATCATTGCCGCTGGTCAAAATCTCAGTGAGTTGCTCCAGCCGCTCACTCTCATTGCCTTCGAAATATGAAATGACCATTCCTGAGTACCGAATTCCTAAATCACTTGTCAGACGACTCAATTTCCGAGAATCCTCGGCGGCGATATACGGCACGCTCTCCAGAATCGCTTTAATCCGCGCGGTGGTATCCCCGACATTTCCCAGAGGACCGCAGGCGAGGATCAGCATGGGGCAATTCTCGCAGGCTTTAGGCTTGGCACATGACAATCATTGAGGTCGATCGCCGCCAATTGCGTGATCACCTCACCGCTTTCGGACTTGGATTCGCTGCTCTCCTTCTCCGGGTGTGGCATCTAGGTACTCCCAAGGGCTTTGTCTTCGATGAGGTTTATTACGCCCAGAATGCCAACTCGCTTCTCCATCATGGTGTCGAGCTGGACCCAAAGACGGCTGCAGCTCAATTTATCGTCCACCCGCCTGTTGGCAAATGGATGATTGCCCTTGGAATCAAGATCTTCGGTTATCACGAATTTGGATGGCGTATCTCAGCGGCTGTAGTTGGTTCGCTGTCGATCGTGATGATCTTCTATATTGCTAAGCGACTATTCAATAACTACTACCTATCACTCGCGGCTGGAATTTTAATGAGCGCCGATGGACTTCATCTGGTCTTGTCGCGCACCGCACTACTTGATATTTTCTTGATGTTCTTCACCTTATTAGGTTTCTTCTTTCTTCTTCGTAACCAACACTTCGCTGCTGGTATCGCAATCGGTTTGGCGGCAGCCACAAAGTGGAGCGGCCTTTACTATTTAATCGCATATTTTCTCTTCACTTTGTATGTCGATTACCGACAGAACAAGGCACTTGAAATTGAAAATCCACTCAAAGTCCTTTTGAAAGAGAAGCTCTGGAAGAGAGCTTTGCAATACATCGTCATTCCTATTTTTGTTTACGTATTGAGTTGGGTTGGTTGGTTCTTTAACACCTCTGGCTATGATCGAAATTGGGCTAACTCGCAGAAGCATGGATTCTTCAATTTCATCCCTGCCCCATTGCGCTCCCTGTGGCACTACCACTCCGAGATGTGGACCTTTCACACCACCCTCACCGCCTCACACCCATATTCCGCAAATCCATGGGGCTGGCTAATAATGGCTAGGCCCACCTCCTTCTACTATCAAGCCCCACATTCGTGTGGAGCTCCAGCATGCGCTCAAGAGATTGTGGCACTGGGAACTCCGCTGTTGTGGTGGTCGGCGGTGGCCGCGATCGCAGTGACTTTCGGTTACTGGATTGCGCGACGCGAATGGCAGAGCGGATTACTTCTTTTGAGTTTAGCTGCCGGATATTTACCTTGGTTCAATTGGCAAAAACGTACAATCTTTAATTTTTACACCATCGCATTTGAGCCATTTATTATTCTCATAGTCGTATTTGCCTTATCTAAATTGCTTGAACCCGACGAAGCTGGAGAGATCTCTAAATTTAGGCGTTACGCCAGCAATACATTCTTGGGATTAGTAGTTCTCAACTTCTTATATTTCTTACCGCTCTACCTAGGAAATGTAATTACGTATCACCACTGGAGCTCTCTCATGTGGTTCCCAAGCTGGATTTAAAGCTACATACTTTTATTGGTTAGCGGCCCAATCACGCTCTGCCGCTGCTTGCTCTGCCAACTCTTGATCAAATAGTTCATCCCGTGCTGGAATTTCAAGGGCGCTCTGACGCTCTTGTTCCGCACTCCACTTGCCAGGGGTAGTTAGATCGATAGTGCGCTTTGGCGTAATGGCCTTGGGAGCGGTTGCGTACGTTGGCTTTGGAACCGCAATCGGTGACCAACTGCGCTCTTCGCTCTTTTCGATAATGGTGATGCTTGAGGATGTGCTGCGCTCACGGAGAGGGACCCATTGTTCAAGAACCGCTTCGCTCTCGCTCAACTCACGTCGTGAGAGATCGATTCGAGCCTTTGGATCCACCTTGATTTCAACTGCTGTGATGGCGGCAAGGGCTGCAAGTCTGCGTTTTTTAATCTGGGCTGCAACAACCTGACGGCGAACATGAATCAGATAAATCGCAAGGGCTGTAACCGGAATCAAAATGCTCATCATTGGGATGTAACCGAGGGCCACTACTGCACCCGTGCCAATTGTTACCGCAATCAAAGCGCCGAGAACACGTCGACGAAGACGCAAAGTTTTTAACTTTTCATCGGGGTTGATGGGATCAGGGAAATTGGGGGTAGAGGCGACAATCTTCATCGCACTCTTGTAGCGCTCGGTCTCGCGACCGGATTGAGTCTCGTGTTGGCGCATCCAGCGAGGCAAAAAGTAAGCGACCCACATTCCGATAATGATCAGATAGATGAGTCCGGACGCCATGGAATGAAACAGTAATTCAGGTATGGGCGAAAAGTCGGGATTTAGACGCTATGTCTTAATTGAAATTATTGGGGTTTTCCGCCACAAAAGTGAGGTGGTCGCGCCAATCCCCGGCGATATGAAGATATTTTGGACGCAAGCCTTCGTAGCTATAACCGCTCTTTTCCGCCACTTTCTTAGAGGCTGCATTTTCGGGGCGCAAATTAATTTCAATGCGATGAAGATGAAGCTCATTAAAAGCGAAGTTAGTCAGCGCCTTTACTGCCCTCGTTGTGTAACCACGATTGGCAACTCGTTGGTCAATCCAATAACCAATGTGGGCGCCTCGATATGCACCAAAAACTATGCCGCCAAGTGTGATCTGACCTACCAAGCGTTCCCGGCCACCCTCGCGAAACCAGATTCCAAGGGAAATTGAACGTAATTCACGGCCTTCTTTGTTGTAGTAACGAACCATTTCGTAATAAGAAGGCGATGGTTGGTCGCTCTCCAAAGGGGGTCTCGTAGCTTCCCACGGGGCAAGCCACTGTGCATTGACCGCTCGCACTTTGAGCCACTGGGCACGGTCTCGATAACGCAATGGGCGAAGGGTGATCTCGTGATCTTCAATCACGAACGGCCAACTGCCCATTATCAAACGGTCCGATCCAAAATCATTATCTCTGCAATTTCACCCTTCAGGTATCCGGGTGAGTCAGCTGGAACAGTGATAAAGGCATGAGCATCAGAGATTGAAAGCAACCCGCTTTGATCCGAAATTGCCGTGACAATCGGAACACCGCTTCCAACATCAGAGAGAGTGGCTCTGATGAGAGCGGCTACCCCAATCGGAGATTCAATATCGGCCCCGATCTGCGCCTTACTGGTTGGGCGAAAGACATTCTTCACGCCCAACATTGTTCTGATCATCGGCCTGATGAAAACCTCAAAAGAAATGTATGCGCTTATTGGATCACCAGGCAGGGCAATAACTGGAATCTCATCATCTCCGATAGTCCCAAAACAATGGCGACCAGCTCCATCCAAATTAGGGACCCCTATCTGAATCTCACCTAATTCAGCGAGAACCTGTTCGATCAGTTCAAAAGAGCCGTCGTTGCTCTCACCACTTATCACGATCAAATCTGCTCGAACCAGTTGATCCTCAATGACCGCTTTAAGTTGCTCATGATTCTCAGGGATCGTGTGAACCCGATATGCCAATGCGCCTGCCTCTCGAGCTGCGGTCGCTAGCATCCAGGAGTTTGTTTCAAACTCTTCATGATCTTCAATGGGTTGCCCCGGCTCCACCAAATCATCTCCGGCTGAAATTACAACGACCCGAGGATGAGGTTGGGTGGGAAGCCTTGAGAGGCCAAGCGAGGCCGCGAGGCCAATCTGAGGAGAGCGAATACGCGCTCCTCGAGCTAAAACAATCTCATCTCCTACAAAAATATCCTCTGCCAGTGTTGCCCCATGCGCATCGAGAAGAGGCATATCAAAAGGAGTCAATGGATGAGAAATCGCAAGGAGTTCAGACAACATATTCTTAACTGAAATCTGCGAACTCATGGTTTAACCTTACTTCGTTCAACTGATATTCCAACGGAGGTGATCTGCGTGGATTCGAAGGGTGATGAAAAACGCCTACTTCGGGCCGATCTACGCCGATTACGCGAAGATAAATTCATCTCTGAAAGTTGGATACACATTGTTCATTGCCCCGAGATTCAAACCTCTCGAGTTATCGCCTCATACATTTCATATGGTGTTGAACCACAAACTTCAGATATAAACCAATCGTTGATTGCCACTGGCAAGACGGTGCTACTCCCGCGGACCTTGCCCAATAGAGATTTGGAATGGGTTGCCTGGGATGGATCGACCGCCTCGCTTAAGAAGAATGGCAAAGTACTTGAACCTACTGGAACTACCTTCAATGATGAAGCGGCTATTGAGGTCGTTATCGTGCCTGCCCTAGTTGTCGATCACGAGGGTAATCGGATGGGGCAAGGCGGTGGATCGTACGACCGAGCCCTTGCTCGGTTAAATGCTTGGAAGATAGCGCTGGTAGGCGCGCACGAGATCGCCCATCTTGCACTGCCAACTGAGCCACACGATCAGAAGGTAGATGCCGCGGCAACGCCTGGATTACTCATGCGATTTAATCGGGGTGCTGCTGATCCCCTTTAGCAAGTGATGCTAAATACTTGTTGTATTTGGCAAGTTCATCTTCTTCACCCATCGCAGCGGCTCGGTCAGCTGCTCGATCTAATCGCTTCGCCTCTCGTGAATCATCGCGCATCCATTGAATAAATGTGGCGATCAAAGCAATCAAAATCGGTATCTCGCCCATCACCCATCCGAGTGAACCGCCGGTGTGCTGATCCGAGAGCAAGTTGGTGTTCCAAGATCGATCGAGGGAGGCGAAGTAACCTCCATCCAACAATGTGGTTGTTGATAGCAAAGCGATGGAGAAGAAGGCATGAATACTCATCGCGGCAAAGAGAACAATAATCCTGACGATATGTGGAATCTTGCGAGGGTTCGGGTCAATTCCGACAATCACATAGAAGAACAAATATCCTGCCAAGAGAAAATGGATATCCATCAACAAGTGACCGCTATGCGATTGCATTAACTTGCCAAAGAGCGGTGTCATATAGAGCAAGAAGAGAGAGCCATCAAATAGCCCAAGTGCAACCACTGGATTTGTGATGATCAAGGAGTAACGAGAGTGAATTATCGATATCAAAACTCCTCGGATTCCTCGCTCTTCTGGAGTTCTACCTTGAGGGAGTGTGCGCAGGGCCAGGGTAATCGGGGCGCTGAGAACAAAGCCGATTGGCGCGATCATTCCTAAGATCATGTGGGCCAACATGTGGTACGAAAAAGCGAAGTGCGCATATACGCCAATCCCACCGCTCGTTGCGAAGTCAACCAATGAGACTGCGATTGCGAAAGAGATGGTGCGACCTACTGGCCATTTGTCTCCGCGGCGGCTCAAAACAACAACTCCGTAGATGTACAAGGCGGTTATAAGAAGAAGAAAACCGAGCATCGTTCCGTCTGGAGAATAGGCAGAGAAAATGCGCCCAACAGTTGGTGCCGCCGGCATTTTGATTCCCGTGATTGCAATAGAAGGATCGCTAGCAGCGAGGATCTCCGAGGGAGAGATCGGAGGAACGCTCGTGCTGAGCCATCCCCCAATTCCAACCGCTACTAACATAACCAAGCTCTCATTGATCAACAACCGAAATACCTGCTTGCTCCCTGAAAGTTGGGAGGCAATGTGAGCTCTGTGACGAGATCCAATAAATACAAGAACAAGAAAGAGAATGACTTTGAGGATTACCAGCAGGCCGTATCGAGAGTGCCAACCTGCCAAGAAATTTAATCTGGTCCAGGCACTTAATACGCCGCTTACTCCCACGATGATGGCCGCCCAGAGGGCAAATGCACTAAATC
>Ga0214248_1000563_pt1 | contig 10834 bp, 12 predicted proteins | sample TroBogypolimnion_10_FD_153086 | JGI IMG/M metagenome (GOLD analysis project Ga0214248, IMG submission 153086) | Freshwater microbial communities from Trout Bog Lake, WI - 15JUN2009 hypolimnion | ecosystem: Environmental > Aquatic > Freshwater > Lake > Hypolimnion/Profundal zone | place: Trout... | reverse complement strand
TGACGGGAGCACTCTACAGGGGGAGTTCCCGTAGAAGCTCATTAAGGGTGACTAAGCCCACCGTCAACGACATTGGCGATTATAGCACAACAACTCGTTCAAGTTTGTAACTGCGATTGTTGAGGGTATCCGAGGTTGTGTTTTGCGGTTGTTGAGGGTATCTGATGCCCTTCATTGATCAGATCGTGCGGTTTGCGTACTACCTGGTCAGGCTATAAATATTTTAGAAAATGACTTGACAAACTCTAGTCAGTATGCAATACTTAACAGTACCTAGGCAGACTACTTAGGAAAACTAATTAAGGGAGTTTCAATGACTGAAAGAATTACTAACGAGAGATTAGGGCAAGCATTAAGCCATTACCTCACCGCTTGCAAGTACGCAGGTATGAAAGAAGAACAGTTAGAGGGCGCCTGTATTGGTAACCCTTATGGGATGTCTTACTATGCTTACAGACACATTGACGATGGAAAGTACATGCCTAAACACGATTTACCAGGATTTAGGGGCAGTACAGGTAACGGATACGCAACAAAAAAAGAAATCTATAATATGCTGCACCAGTCCGCTCGCGCTTTGTTTGAAATTACAGAACTAAAGCAGGTGAACTAATGGGAATTAGAAACTACATGGCTGGCATTGCTTCACCAGTAACCGCGTACCTATTAGCGGACCTATTCAAGCATCACGAGGGGTTTTTTGCTTGCAGTTCGCAGGTATGCGGCCCTGATGATCTCCCAGGATGGGTGTTTATTGCCGGATGGGTACTAATCTACTGGGGATACACCAAGCTACGCGATCATTAATACGTAGCTACGTAATAAAGGCCGGTCCTGGGGTAATTCCTGGGGCCGGTTTTTTATTGTCTAATGACTTGACAAGCTCGCGAGCTTTCGTTATAATTTAGATTACCGGCAGACTACCGGCACTAAACAAGGGAGAATTACCAATGAATACAACACTAAAGGGCCAAGCCTACAAGGTTAGCACTCTATCTACTATCGGACTATTCTGTTCTGATCACGCTCAGGCCTACCTTGGCAGCGAGCTTTACACCGTTACTGAACTAGATGGCGTGCAGCTATGCGACTACGAGGAGAGAACTGAGCGCGCGGCGATCTGCAACTATTGCGGCATTGCATTGATCTAGCAACAAGCTACACTTAACAAGCTAGGGCCGGCCCATTGTGGCCGGTCTTTTGCTTTTCTTCTGGTCTTGTTTCGTAGTTACGTAAAGAGTTAAGCCCATCTGTCCCCATCCCTCAACCCTCTTAAATTTATCACCAGTCACTAGCCAGCACCAATGTTTGACCCGTAGTATGCCGAGGGCGCGCGCGTTAATAGTTAGTTTATCCCACTTACGGTGAACTGTCATTCCCGTTTTTTCCAAGTAAACAAAGAAGAATGTGCAGCTTTGCAGGGTGCTTTCGCTTCGATCTGGCAGGTTCAGTTTTGTTCGGATTGGCTGGCCAGAAGAGAGAAAAGAATCAGTCAAAAGTGGTATCAAAAATCAAGGCATAAACGGTGTCAGGCGGCCTCGCAGGGTATGGACTCAGGTCGCATACGGGTGTAGCCTAACTTGGTCTATTGATGCTTAGAAAAAACTCACCCTACGATCCCAAATCCGGAAAAACCGTATACGGTATTCTCCAGACCCTCACACCTGTCCGAGTTGTTATAGTCTAATTAGTAGACGCGAGTACTGTACCAAGTACCTTCTTCATTCAATCGCATAAGAAGAAGCTGTCGCGAGGCCTGACTGTGGCAAAGGTACTGCCTTGTCTATTCTCCAGGGTGATCTCTGGGCGCGACAAACCGAATACCGCTCTAACCGGCTAACTACGGCGAGTATCTCTAAAGACTCACACTCCGCGGCGACTTACACGCACGACCACTCCCATTGGTGGTACCCCAAGTGTAGCACCTAAGTGAGCTGGGCGCAACGCTTTATGTAACACTTTTTGTGTATAGTAAGAAAGTAGGAAAATCCTACTATAAGAATTTCCGAGTACTTGGCCCCCTACCCGAAACTAGGGGGCTTTGTGCTGTGTGGTACTATTTGTGTATGCCACTACAAAAAGGTAAATCTAAAAAGGTAGTTTCAGCCAACATCCGCGCTGAGATCAAAGCCGGTAAGCCACAGAAGCAAGCTGTTGCTATTGCTCTGTCACAGGCTGGGAAGTCTAGGAAAAAATAATGTGTAATACCTGTGGATGCGGAGAATTTACTAACGCTCATGGTATGCCAAGCGTCGAAGCCGCAAACGTCAAGTTTGAGACTACGGACAATTTGGCGACTAAGCCAGTAGCGCAGTCTCCAGAAGTACTCGCTAAAAAGTAAAACCCTACCGCTAGGGTAGGGCTTCACTACGGAGTTAAGGGTACCCCGTAACAATTACTATAGCATGGTATCATTACAACATGACAGCGATCTTGGCAGTACATTCTGATACGACATATGCTATCGGCGGTGACGCTGGCGCTTTTGATGAAGGTGGCACGTTAATAGCAACGTCGGCTGAACCGAAGGTCTTTAAGTTTGGCAATACCTTAGTGGGCGTAGCCGGTTCGTTCCGGATCATGGAACTAGTAGCCAAGTCTAACATCGCCGACCCATACAAATTGCGCGACCACCTCATGCAGATACTAGGTCAAGGCAATGATACGTGGAGTGTCCTGCTTGTGAATAGGGATGGTATCTACGAGCTGGGTGAAGATTACTCGGTCATTAAATTTAAGGAACCCTACGCGGCTGTTGGCGCTGCGTGTGACATTGCCACAGGTGCGCTGGCGGCTCTCTCGTCTTTCTCTTTGGAGCCTTTAGACATGGTTAAGACTGCCATGGATGTGACGGAGCATCACTCTACTATGTGTGTTAGACCCTTCCGTTTTTTTTATAAAATTTTTTAAGGACATGCACAAACACCAATGGATAATTTTAGTCAATACAAAAGTTTGGATTTATTGCCATTGTGGTATAAGATTTCAGATACCACAGGAAGCCACGGGACACAAGTATTCGGGGCCGGTACCAGAAAAATACAAGGGAGAACAATGAGCGCATTTTTAGATGTGATAGAAGAACTAACACTTCTTCACAATAAGAAGCAAAGCGACTATGGCCGTGCGGTTGACCCGTTTGCCAACGTACGCGCTAGTGAGGATTTTGGTGTAGAAGCTTGGATTGGTTGTGCTATTCGCATGAACGACAAGATGCGCCGATTACAGACCGCAGCCCAAGGATCAACTCTAGCCAATGAAGGCATTGAGGACTCATTTATGGACATGGCGGTGTATAGCATTATTGGTTTAATTCTTTATAGACAACAATATGGTAAGGTAGAATAATGAAACTAAATATAATCTCAGCACACGTATCAGCATTTATCGCTACAGCGGTATCGGTGTTTACGGTGGTTCACCCAGGGTTCCATGTACCAACGTCGGTACAGGTAGTGCTCCCATCAGTCTGCGTCATCATTGCAGGAATCATTGAGGGATACCACCTACTCACACACCGTCAGTTGCAGTTGCACACTGCTATTGCACTTGCTTCACAGGTTGCACAGCAAGCTGAAGCGGCTAAGCCAAGTGCCACTAAGTCCTGACGAGTCAAGTCTTTCTTTGTCACTTAGACAATGGCTAGAACTGAACCTTACACGTTTTTTAACAAACTTGGATCTCCCACAGGATGAGTCGTGGGAGATGCCAGTTGTTGAGGATTTTGTTTTAGTCGTTGCCGCTAAAGATTATAAAGATGGTGGGGTTGGAGTGTTTTCTATTTCGCCACCTGATTCTTCTTCGTACAGAATACAAGGCTTACTAGCCACAGCACTTAGCAATGGCAGTTAGCGCAGTACAACGTAAGAAATACTTTGAGGCACGTTCCGCAGGACTTTCGATTGCAGAAGCCTCACGTAAGGCTCGGTTCTCTGAATCAACGGGACACCGTGTTGAGAAGGCTGCCCAAACACTTCGCATTAGCGACGATGTGGACACGTCGGCACGTAACTACCGTGAACTCAAGACAGAAGCGAAACTAGAAGGTCCTAAGCCTTACGACAAACTAAGCGAAGATGCCCAACGTGCCCTAGAGGACTTTGGCTATTTTCGTCAGCGTTACTTTGGACGTATCTCTACACCGTGGCAGGAAGAAGCCGGTATCGCACTGGTATCACTTCTTGAATCTGAAGAAAAAGAATACGTGGTTATGAACATGCCACCTGGTTCTGGTAAGACTACATTGCTCCACGACATTACGTGCTGGATCATTTGTCGTAACCGCAGTATTCGTTTGTTGACTGGTTCTGCGACTATGAGCCTTGCCAAGCGAAACTTGATGCGAGTACGTCGTTCATTAGAGCGTGTTATTCCTGAATTGGCTGACGATGCACTTAAGGCTCGTGGTCTAGCCGTTGACGCTGAGACAACTATGGCTCACGACTTTGGTCGTTTCAAGCCACTAGAAAAAGAACTATGGACTAATGAAGCGTTCATTGTTATGCAACCTGAAGACTCAGGTGCTATTTCAGAAAAGGAGCCAACAGTAAGTGCCTACGGTATGGATAGTGGTTTCATCGGAGGACGCTTTGATGGCTGTTTCTGGGACGACCTTGTGGACCCTCGCAAGATTCGTAGTGCAGAACAACGAGAAGCCATGGAAGATTGGTACCAAGACGTTGCAGAATCTCGACTTGAACCAGCAGGTATGCTTGCTCTTATTGGCCAGCGCCTCGCTGCTGACGACCTTTATCGATTCGCTTTAGACATGGAGCAACCTCTGGAAGATGAGGAAGAACTACTAGATGAAGGAATGACTGAAGATGAAGTTGAGAAACTTAGGACAAACAAGAAATATAAGCACTTGCTTTACAAGGCTCACTATGATGAGCTTTGCGATCCGAGTCACCACAAGAGAACTTCTGATCCGTATCCTACCGGATGCTTACTGGACCCACGGCGCCTATCTTGGCGAGACATCTCCAACCTCATGTCAAACCGTGGTGAGCGCTTTGCGGTGGTCTATCAGCAAGAGGACTTGGACCCGTCGGAAGTCTTAGTACGACACGAGTGGGTATTTGGTCAGGGTGACAACCCAGGGTGCATGGACAAAGACCGAGACATCTGGCAGATACCCCGTGGCATTTCAGCCAGTGAGTGTCTGATGGTCGCTACCGCTGACCCTAGTCCGACTAACTACTGGGCTATTCAGTGCTGGCTGTACCACCCAGAGTCCCAGCAACGATTCCTGATTGACCTGATACGACAGAAGATGGAAGCTAGTAAGTTCTTGGACTATAACATCCATGACGGTAAATACACTGGGGTTATGGAAGAATGGCAAAATTTGTCTGAGTCCATGGGATACCCTATCCAGTACTGGATTGTGGAATCTAACGCAGCTCAGCGGTTCATGCTTCAGTACGATTATGTCAAGCAATGGCGCCAAATGCGTTCCGTGGAGATTATTCCCCATAACACAAATGGCATCAATAAATCGGACGAAGCCCTGGGTGTGACGGTGTTACAACCTCACTACCGCTTCGGTCGTGTAAGATTACCTGGTAGGGGTGAAGGAAAAGTTCGCTCTATGAAACTAATTGATGAGGTTACAAAGTACCCTAATGGGTCACGCACAGATGACTGTGTTATGGCTCAATGGTTTCTAGAGTGGAACATTCCCAACCTCTACATGCCGAAATCGGCAACAGCCCCAGCGTGGCGCCCATCATGGGTGAAGTCGTCCACCCCTAAGACATTGAGGTTATAAGTGGCTCTCTCGTTCGATAATGACAAGGCTGCGGCACAAGTCGTAACCATGTACCAGGAGCGCCGCAAAGACCGCGGTGGACTCTTTAGCAAGATGGAAGATATCCGTCGTCACTACAACGGCGACATTATCATTCCACTGCCTGAGTTAGATGACATGGAAAAGCCTGCCATTCCGAACTTGATTGCTCAAGGTATTGACCAGTTCGCTATGCGCGTGGCTTCAGTCATCCCAGACATCTCGTACATGCCAGTACGCCCAGGTATTCAGGTATCTGAAAACCGTGCCCGTGACCGTCGTCTAGCCAACCTTGGTTGGTGGGACATGAACAAGATGGGTACCAAGTTACGTCGCCGTGCACGTCACCTTACTGCTTACGGTATGAGTGCTGTAACTATCTCACCAGTGTCGGTCTACCACGACGACCAGCGTGACATTCCTCACTGGCGCGTGCGTAACCCACTTTCTACGTACCCTGCACCAATGGTTGATCCAGACTCAATGGAACCAGCAGACTGCATCTTTGTTGACCGTCGACCACTTGGCTGGTTAAAGGAAAACTATCCAGCACAAATGGCTATCTTGTACCGTGGTGAAAAGGGCGACCACGACATGTTTGAAGTGTTGGAGTACATGGACGCTAACGAAACTGTGCTTATTGCCGTTGGTGCTGAAAAGCCAAAGGCAAGTGCATACAGCACTGAGACAGGCAAGGGAATTGCTACGCACATTATCTTGGAGCGCATCCCTAACCGTGCAGAGGTAAGCCCAGTAGTTATCGCTGGACGTATCACACTAGACCGCCTACAGGGTCAGTTTGACCAGATGCTTGGAACCTACCAGCGTATGGCTAAACTAGATGCCTTAGACATGATTGCTCGTTTCCGCAACGTGTTCCCAGATGAGTGGATTGTTAGCACAAGCAACTCTCCATCATCACCTCGTATTATTCAAGAAGCTAATGGTAAGGAAGGAATCCGTGGAGTCGTTGATAAGGGACAAGTACAGATCACACACTTGCAGCCAGGTTCAACCACAAACGACGCACTTGACCGGATGGAACGCGCTCAGCGACTCACAGGTGGAATCCCTGCGGAGTTTGGTGGGGAATCACCAAGCAACGTCCGTACAGCTCGTAGAGGTGAAATGGTCATGTCGAACACCGTTGACATGCCTATTCAAGAATATCAGGAAATCTTCGCTAACTCACTAGAAGCAGAGAACCGCCGTGCGGTAAAGATTATGAAGGCTTACTACGGTAAGAAGCCAAGCATGTTCTTCTTTGGCAACGACGGACACATTAGCCACCCTGACTACACGCCAAACGAAACATTTGAAACGGACTTGTCATACGTCAAGTACTCAATGCCTGGTTCAGATGTAAACGGCATGGTAGTCGCCATTGGTCAGCGTGTTGGAACTGGTATCATGTCTACACAGACAGCCCGTGAGATGGACCCAGCGATTGAGGACCCGATTCGTGAACGTGATCAAGTTGAAATTGAAGGACTACGCAAGGCGCTTCTTGCTGGCCTTGAACAACAGGCGTCGCAAGGAAGTCTTGACCCCAACGTTATTGCTGAAATCGCAATGGCTAAGGCAGAGCGACACGTCACTCTTGAAGCCGCGGTTGCTAAAGTCCACAAAGAAATGCAAGCGAAGCAAGCCGAGCAAGCAAACCAGCAACAGCAAATGCAACAGCAAATGCAGCAAGGTGGACAGCCACCAGAAGTTCAGGCAGAGTCACAGCCTGGTATCGGCGTATCGCCAGACAACCCTGCTGGAACGCCTATCGCACCACCGCCAGCCGGAGCACAGAACTTGAGTGCTATGTTGTCAACTTTGAAGCGTCCACCAGCTCCAGCCGGTGCCGCACCAGGGATGTAATAGATGCCACGTACAGGTAGAGGTGGCGCCCGTGAGGGAACGCCAGGAACAGCATACGGAAACCGTACTGACCTTAACGCAGCAATGCCAGTCCAGGCCGCTACTGGTCAAGGCTACGGAGAAGCAGGTGCACAACAGGCTGCTCAACGTGCAATACCCGTAGCACCACAACAGGTATCGGTTGCGCCAGCGCAAGCACCAGCACAAGCAGCGCCAGCACAACCAACAACGATTACTGGTCAGATGCCATCATTGCCATCTTACCCAGGTGAATTAAAATTTGACCATCCTACTGATCGACCAGATGAACCAATTACAGCAGGATTGCCTATTGGCGATGGTGCTGGTCCAGAAGCAATGCACACATTTACTCCTACAGTTGGAAGAAGTTTAGACATGATGGCCAGTGCTCCAGGTGCTTCAGCAATGTTAATGGACTTAGCACGGGCGGCTAGAAACATAGGTCTATAATGCCTTACGGACTTGGTTCAGCAACAGGAGCTAATGATTATCTCTCTAATGTTAATAACCCTAATTGGTACATTGATAATCTTGTTAAAAACAATCCTACGTTAAAAGCAGACCCGTATTTAGTCACGTCTTTAACGCAACAATTCAAAGATTCTACTAACCCAGCTCAATTAGCACATTCAACTTTGATGGCTAAATATTTGCACGGTACCGCAGATCAAATTGGTCTTTCTAATTTGTACCCAAGACCCGACACAACTCATGATGCTCCTGCATACCGAGCACCTGACAAAGCATGGCAAAGGGCTAACAGTACAGGTAATTGGTTTTCACAACTTCTGCAACCAGTAGGCAATGTTTTAGGTAGCGCCATTGGTGGTTTTGTTGGTGCAATTTCAACTCCTGAAGCTGGAAAGCAAGTAGGTAATTTTTGGAGAGGATTACCTAGTGATGTAGGTGGACTTGTTAAAACTGGAGCCGAACTTGGGATTACTGCTAATCGTGTTGTTGGAGGAAATTTTAATGCTATTAACGCTGGACAAAAATTACCTGCATGGCAATGGCAAGACCCACTGTATTTGGGTCACTTAATTCATGGAACATTAAGTGGCATTGGTCAATTACCTTTTATGGCTGATGCATACATGACTAATTTGAAATCTCAAATTAACAAAAATGGTATTGGTACTGCATTGTCTCAACAATACGGCAATCTTCTTGTCGGTTATCTTGTTGGTGGTGCTTTGGGCGCTGCTGGTGGAGAAGGCGGAACAGTACTTGACGCTGCCGCTCAAGCAGGAGAAACCGCTTCTGCTCAAGACGCTCAAATAATTGAATCTTTGACACAAAAATTAAAAACAGAAGGTTCTCTCACGCCAGAAGAACAGGCTGCTTTAGAAAAAACCAAACAAGACCTTTTGACTCGCGACCCAAATGCGCTTCACAAATCTGCATATCAAAATGGCATAAATGAATTTAAGACTCAGTACCCAATAGAGCATGGCATCCTTGAACAAGACTTGGCTCGTGGTTCAATTACTCAACAAGAATATGATCAGGCTATTGCCAAAAGCATTTCTAGTGAATCACAGCCAGCCTTTAATGCTGCTTCAGAAGCAATCAATAGTGAACAAGCAGTTACTAGCGCCGCTCAAGATGCTATTCAAGCAAGCAAATTAAACGCTTCAAACGCTACGTTTAGAAAAATTGCTGAACTAGCAACTTACCCAGTTGCAATTTCAGCAATTCCACTTAAAGTTCTTGGAGCAATGGCTCGTACACTTGGAAGCACGCCAGCACAAATAACGTATCTTCTTGGTGCACTTCAAGCACAAAACAATCCGGAAGATGCTTACATCTGGCAGTTGGCTGAACAGGGCAAAGTGCTTAACGCTGATGGCACAACACAAGACCTTGGCATTGAAATTGCTAACTCACTTGGCATTGACGGTATGTGGGGTACGTCTGTACGTGACCTTGTAGACGTTGGTCTTAAATGGATTGTTGATGATCCTATTGCTGCTTTTTCTCGTATTGTAAAAGAATCCCGTGGCGTTTACGGTATGACTGGCGTACTTAATAAATGGTTTAGTGGTACTGGTATTAGAGAAGTAGGCGACGTAGAACGTGCTTACGCACAATATTCCAGCGTTCGACGTGCCGTTAGTTGGATTGCTACACATGGAGCTGCGGCAATTAATCAACGATTTGGTGCTTTGTTTCTAGGTCCAAAACTTATTGAAAAATTAGCAGCAGCACAAACGGATTCTCAAGTTCTTGCAGTTCTTGAAGAAGCATCACAAGCAATTAACATGGTTGACCGCGTTACCACTATGCCATCTATGAGTTGGTACACTTTGGCTAAGACTGGCTTAACAGGAGAAGTTGGAAAAGAATTTTCTACTATTGCCGATGCTCTTGCTTCGCCGATTATGCCAACTGACAAAATGATTGAAGCCATTGAAAAAGAAACTGGCGTTGATATTACTCCTCACGATGTTGGTTACGCCGCCGGTGGTGTTGCCGAACGAGCAAAGATTCTTTTAAGTCAACGCCTTCGCCGTCAATTTTCAATGAAACAAATGATTATTGAAGGTGGTCGTGTTACTGACCGTGAATTAGTTGTTGGCTCAGTACGCAGCGCCGAGGGTATTCGTAAGTTTTTAGTTAATAACTTTATGAGTCACGATTTTGCAAACATGGTTACTGATCAATTAATTCGATACGGTGATGACCCTGTTAAATGGAATAACATTTACAACAATGCTATGCGTATTTCTCTTTACCGTCGCATGCTTGCTTCAACTGCTCATTCTGATTTTGGAATCTTTGCTGATGTCATGGGACCAGAAATTGATGACAAAATTTATCAGTACACAGGTGTAACTGGTGGTGGGACTTCGCTGGATGAAGCTTTGGTTGCTGACCCCAACACAGCATCAGACCGTACCATTGACCCTGAAACTGGTAAGATGCATAATTCTGCAGTAGACGATAAACAACTTGGTAGACGCATGCTTCCTAACGAACGAAACATGAGGATGCTTTCACGAGAGATTGCTAAAGTTGCTCAAAACGTTAATAAATCTGGTGGAGATGATTTACTTCGTAGTGCAGAAAAAGACTTTGAAGTTTACCGTCAGTTGGCTCACACTGCCAACGTTGAAGCAGAAACGTACCTTAAGAATTTTGTACCCGAAGATCGTT
>Ga0214248_1000554_pt1 | contig 10932 bp, 11 predicted proteins | sample TroBogypolimnion_10_FD_153086 | JGI IMG/M metagenome (GOLD analysis project Ga0214248, IMG submission 153086) | Freshwater microbial communities from Trout Bog Lake, WI - 15JUN2009 hypolimnion | ecosystem: Environmental > Aquatic > Freshwater > Lake > Hypolimnion/Profundal zone | place: Trout... | reverse complement strand
CTCTTGTAGCGAGTGTCCATACATGAGGTTAAATTCATTAGAAAAAATATATTTATGTATGATGAATAAAGCTCCCGAAATTCAACTTTCACAATCGGTTTTAATAAAAGCTAAAATTGCACTAGATAGGATGCTGATAGGAAAATATGTGTAACCTTTATTCTCTATTTTGGCTAAATTCTAGCACTCAATTAAACTAAAATAGAAAATTTAATTAAATTTTTTGTTTTACTATTAGCAATAAGTCCAGAACTTTAATAATAGTTGTGGACTTACTTGCTTTCCTCTATTCGTAATGATGGTCTCCGCTTAGAGAAGCTTCTACTGGATCTTCCTGTACACAACTTATTAAATCATTAATTAAATGATTAGAAACCCAGTAAGCTCCTCCTCCGGATGCAGTTCCTATAAGGGCTGTAGCCGCAACCCCTCCAGGAGCAAGGGGGCCGCTTGCTTGCCGCCGACGTAACCTACGATGCCACACATAGTTCAATCCCTGTCCCACGCAATAGCACGGATGTCAAGGACGTAGCCCCGGATGGCAGCAATTCGCACTTTGACTGAGGAGGATGGGCGCGACAGGTTGGTTGTCGAACCGGAAATTGTGGGAGTGGGCGGGGGCGCGTTGCTGGCGGAAGGAATCTGGGGACGCGCGGCCTCACGCCTTGGTGGCGTGTCTTCCCCCGGCCTCGCCGATTCAGCTTTTTTGCACCTCGTAGGGGCCGATTTTCAAGCCCCGCATCATGAAGTCTAGCAAGCGCTCCCACGTCTCGAAAAACAGATACGTGGTCAGGGCTTCCAGGTGCTGAAAGAACCGGCACCGCGGCCCGACGGCAGCGCGCACGAGGCGGTAACTCCCGTCGGCCACTTCCAGCAACGTGTGCAGCCCGAAGGCCAGCAGGTTCATGGTCAGGAGCAGGGAGGCCAGGTGCTTCTGGCCGTGGCCGAAGTTGTGCTCCAGGTGGTAGCCCTTGGTCTTGAGCACATTGTTGTTTTCGTTCTCGATCTTCCAGCGCGCCCGCCCGGCGGCCACCAAACCCGCCACGTTCCCGGCGTTCACCTCCCAGTCGGTGATGAAGCTGTTGCGATAGAGCACCTGCCCCTGCTCGTCGGTGACGGTCAGTTCGCACCAGTTCACCTGCAAGGCGTCCTCGCGGTCCGTCAGCGGCACGCCATTGGCCCAGCGGTACTGGTGGTGCTCCCAGTGGTTGGATGGGCCTTTGACACGCTCCTTCAAGGTGTGGCGGCCCCGGCCGGGCTCCAACCCCTCCACCCACCCGCTCAGGTGCGCGTGGGAGGAGGGTTTGCAGGTGAACAGAAAGTGAAACCCGTGGAGCAGCACCTGCCGGCAGAAGGGCTGGTGCGCGTAGAGATCGTCGCCCAGCAACGTGTCATTGCCGGTGGCGTAGCGTTCTGCGTGGGCCGCCAGCCACCGCTTGGCCGCGTTGATTTCGCAGTCCTGTTTGACCTGCCCATCCTGGGGGAGGATGAACTCCGGGCGCAACGGCACGACCTGCCCCTGTCCCGGACTGACGATGACCGGGGTGATGGCGCTGTGGAAATGAGTGGTCCGGCCATCGGCGTGCCGCTGGCAGGAACAGTTGGGACAATGGATGTCCTTGGACTGCGAGGAATAATACCAGGTGGCATCCAGGGCGATGAGCCGGGTCTGGCCGACGGCCCGCATGGCCTCCAGCAGCCCCGCCTGGTCGAAGCCCTGGTAGAGGTCGTCGAAGAGGCTGAACAGAAGCGTCGGCGCAATCGGGTCGAGGATCTGGCGGATGTGGTTGTCGCAGGGCACGCTGCCGATCTTGAAGAGTGATTGGGCATTGTCGCTGCCGCGGGCCTGGGACATGGCGCGCTGGAAGCCCAGGAACGAAGGGCACTGGGTGAAGAAGACCGCGAAGGCCGAGAGCGCGATATCCTCCATGGAATAGCGGGTGTTGTCGCCGGTGCGCGGGTCAGGCAGCGCGGCGGCGAGGGTTCGAAAACGTCCAATGACGTGATCGAAGCAGTGTTTGTTCACGGGGCTAGCATCGCTAGTACGGGTCCCAATGTACAGTTACGATTGGGTGACAATCATGGCGATTTGGTAACACCCGTCCCCACCTCCCCTCCGGCTCCCGGAGCCCGCTCCGGGTTCATCTCAAAATGAGAATTGCTGAGCTTTTCGAGCTCTTCGGTCTTCAAGCAATCGGTTAAGTTTTTCGCCGAATTTGTGTCGCTTCGGCGACTCGCTCGTGTCGGCCTGAAGCACACTTCCGAGTTTCGCGCGGAATAAGGCGAAATATGGCGAACCGGCAACATCACGCTAGATCCTTATTCTTGAGGGTGACATCCAAGAGCGAGATCCGCTATAGACTACTCATGAGTTTTGAGGACCAAAGGACGAAGCCAACGCAGCGCCAGTTCCGGGGCGGAGGCGGTGGCTTTACCCTGATTGAATTGCTGGTTGTGATGGCGATCATCGGTGTGCTGTTGACCATTGCTGTGCCGCGTTATCAGCACAGCGTGGATAAATCCCGTGAGGCTGTACTGCATGAGAACCTTGAGCTGACCCGTCAGGTAATCGATAAATATTACGGCGACAATGGCCGGTACCCTGATTCTCTGGAAGAACTGGTGGCACGTAAGTATCTGCGTGCGCCGCCCTTTGATCCGGTTGCCGGTAATTCAGACGCATGGATTATCATTCCTTCGGATGATCCTGCAAAAGGGTTGATGTTCGATCTGAAAAGCGGTGCACCAGGCGTGGCGCTGGACGGGACAGAGTACAAGAGTTGGTAATGGAAATTCAGGTTGTTTATAAAAAACAAAGCGTTAAAAAACGATCTGCATCAGCCGGTTTCACCTATATTGGTTTGCTGGCTGCAGTGGCAATCATGGGGATTTTCATGATGGTGGTTGGTGAAATTTGGCAGTCGTTACAAAAGCGCGAGAAGGAGAGCGAGTTGCTGTTTATTGGTAACGAGTACCGGCGCGCGATCGCGGATTATTACACGCAAACACCGGGTAATGCGCCGCGTTATGTGATGAAGTTGGAAGAGTTGCTCAAAGATGCGCGCTATCCGGTGACGCGGAGATATTTGAGGAAATTGTATAAGGACCCGATCACCGGGAGTGCGGAATGGGGATTGCTCAAAAACACCAGCGGGCAAATTTACGGGGTATATAGTTTATCGAACGCCGAGTCGTTTAAAAAAGAGCACTTTAAAAAAGATGATCACGATTTTGAAGGTCGTGGCAGTTATGCGGAGTGGGTATTTAAGTACGTGCCGACACAGGCAGCGGCTAATGCGGTGTTGAGTGCCGGTGCGTCAACGCAGGCTACACCGCTTGCAACACCGAAGCCCAATACGCTGACGAATTCCCCTTCGGGTTTTTCAAATGGCAGTTTTTCTAATCAACCCAAGATACCGGTCAGGAGATAAGGAGTGAGAATGAAATTATTTTTGATTGTGCTGACGATACTGTTGATGTCAGCCTGTGTGACAACCAATATTTACTTTCCCACACCGGCTGTCGAAAACGCCGCTGACAAGATCGTAGCGGATGTCTGGCCGCCAGCGGATAAAGTCGTTGTGACTAAGAAGGAGAAAAAATGAACTCGTTATTTCTCAAAGTGGGCGTGTTGTTTTTCTTGGTATTAAACACCTGTGTGGCCGTTGAGTTTGAATTTAATACGCCGGGTGTCAATGCTGTGATCTCAAGTATGCAGGCCAGGCACGAAAAGTTGGCTAAATATTACACCAGCGGCGCAGTAGGTCTGAACCTTGATGGAACGATTGCACTGCGTGATGAAGCATCCGTGCCCTTGAATTACCGCCGTCCGCTCAGTGCGCTGGTTGATGCGGAGAATCAGGATAGAGACAAATTGTATGCGGAAATCAGCAACGCCAACGCACACCCTGAATGGCGTGTGGAGGTGCATGCGGTTTTTGCTAAACGCTGGTTGATGTACGCTCATCGCGGCTGGTGGGTGATGAGTGATCACGGCTGGATACAGAAATAAGGTTGCCAGGCGGGTTGGAATTGAATGTATAGTGTTTTGATTTTTAAGGATAATTTGTGACGCCAACCTTGGTTTTTGACATCGAAACTGTGCCTGATATCAAAGGCTTACGACTTTTACACGGAATGGATGAGAGCGTGAGCGACTGGGAGGTGGCTGAGATGGCTTTTCAGCAGCGCCGTCAGTTGACGGGCAGCGATTTTATCCAGCATCATTTGCAGCGTGTGGTGGCGATTTCCTGTGTGTTAAGAGAGGGAGATAACTTTAAAGTTTGGTCGCTGGGTGAGTTGGATGAGGATGAGGGGGGGCTGATTCAATGTTTCTTTGACGTCATCGACCAATACACGCCGCAACTGGTGTCGTGGAATGGTGGTGGGTTCGATCTGCCGGTGCTGCATTATCGCGGCCTGATCCATGGTGTTCAGTGCGCACGCTACTGGGATATGGGCGAGGATGACAGAGAATTCAAGTGGAATAACTACATCAGTCGTTACCACATGCGCCATCTCGATTTGATGGATTTACTGGCGCTGTACACCGGACGCGCCAACGCGCCGCTAGATGATCTGGCCAAATTGATGGGCTTGCCCGGCAAATCGGGAATGGATGGATCGCAGGTGTGGGAAGCTTATCAGCAGGGGCGGTTGACGGAGATACGCAATTACTGCGAAACCGATGTGGTGAATACCTATCTGGTCTATGCGCGGTTTCAGATGATGCGCGGGGTGTTGAGTCGTGCAGCTTTCCAAAAAGAATGCGAGTTGGTGAGGGGGATGTTGACCGGGCTCAATCTGCCGCACTGGCAGGGCTATCTGGCCGGATGGCCGTGATGCTCAAGCACGTCTGGCTAACGATTGCCTGGGGGTTGGTGCTTCTGGTCGTGTATCTTTCACTGACTCCGCATCCGCCGGAACCGGTGAGCTTTGATAATGCAGATAAATTTGAACATGCACTCGCTTATGCCACACTCTCCTTCTGGTTTTGTCATATATACCGGTCAATGAGTTCGCGACTATTCGTGATTACGGCGCTGGTGGGTTTGGGTGTCGGATTGGAGTTTGTACAAGGGTGGACCGGATACCGTACGTTCGATGTAATGGATATGCTGGCAGATAGTGTTGGTGTGCTGCTGGGGTGGCTAATGCTGTTTACGCCTGTAGAACAACTATTTGTTTATATAGAAAATTATTTAAAGGCGCGCTGAATGCGTCTATCATAAAATGGAATCGAAATGACGACAAGAGTAACCATAGAATCGCTGGATCAAGAAGGTCGCGGTATCGCGCATGCAGACGGCAAGGTAATTTTTATCGAGGGCGCGTTGACTGGTGAGGAGGTGAGTTACGCCTCCTATCGCAAGAAGCCGGCCTTTGAGCTGGCGCAGATGACGACTTTGCATCGCGCCGCGTCCATTCGTGTCGAGCCTAAGTGTGCGCATTACGGCGTATGCGGCGGTTGCTCGATGCAGCATCTGGATGCACGGGTTCAGGTCGCGGTGAAGCAGCGCATATTGGAAGACTCTCTGGCGCGGATCGGTAAGGTCACGCCAGAAAACATCATGCCGGCGATTTATGGTCAGAGTTGGGGCTATCGCGAGCGCGCTCGAATTTCTGCAAAGTATGTGATTAAAAAGCAAAAAATGTTAGTTGGATTTCACGAGCGGCGCAGCAGTTACGTAGCCGATATGCAAAGCTGCGAGATTTTGGCGCCCAAAATCGCCGGCTTGATTAAGCCGTTAGCTGATTTGTTTGAAGGATTGACCATTCGAGAGCAATTGCCGCAGGTCGAAGTGGCGGTGGGTGAGCATGTCGATGTGTTGGTGTTGCGTATCATGGCACCGCTGTCTGTCGGTGATGAAGCGGCGTTGCGTGTTTTTGCCGATTTGCACAAGGTGCAATTCTGGCTGCAAACCAAGGGGCCTGAAACCGTGGTGCCTTTTTATCCGCTGGATGCGCCGGCGCTGTCCTATAGTCTGCCGGAATTCGCTATCACCATGCCGTTCGCACCGGGTGAATTTACTCAGGTCAACAGCGAACTCAATCGGGTGATGATTAGTCGCGCGATCCGTCGGCTGGAGCCGAAAGCGGGCGAGCGAATTGCGGACTTTTTTTGCGGTCTGGGGAATTTTACCCTGCCGATCGCACGCAGCGGTGCCGAAGTGCTGGGAATAGAAGGGAGCGATGCGCTGGTCAAACGTGCGGCGCAGAATGCGGGCTTTAACGGTTTGTCGGCGAACACGAAGTTTCAGGCGATGAATCTGTTTGAAATGACCGAGGAATTGCTCCTCAGTATGGGTAAATACGATAAGTGGCTGATCGATCCTCCCCGCGACGGGGCGATGGAGTTGGTGAAATCCATCACGCCGGCCATCGCGCCTTATCGCATCGTCTATGTGAGTTGTAATCCTGCGACGCTGGCGCGCGATGCCGCCGAGTTAGTGCAGCGCGGTTATGTGTTGAAGTCCGCAGGAGTGATGAATATGTTCCCGCAAACCTCGCATGTCGAATCTATCGCCGTATTTGAGAGGATTTAAATGCAACGCTATGCCGATCTTGTGGCCGATGCACTCACTCGAGTCAAGGAAATTCAACCCTGGGATTTGAGTAAGCTTTTGGCAGCGGGAGAATCACCTTTGCTGCTGGATGTGCGGGAGCCGGCGGAGTATGCGGCCTTGCACATTCCCGGTTCCATCAATGTGCCGCGCGGCGTACTGGAACAGTCCTGTGAATGGGATTTCGACGAAACAGTGCCGGAACTGGCTGCCGGGCACTCCCGCGATATTGTGGCGATCTGTCGTTCGGGCTATCGTTCTGTACTCGTCGCGGATGTGATGCAAAAAATGGGATTTGTCCGCGTGGTTTCACTCAAAACCGGGGTGCGCGGCTGGAATGACTTTGAACAGGCGCTGGAAGATGCGGCGGGAAATCCGATCGATGCGGATGTCGGGGACGAATTGCTCGCCTCCAGAGTGAGCGCTGAACAGCGTAAACCTAAGGATTTTTAGTCTATGGATCAGTTTCAAAAAAGGGTTAGATATTCTTTGAATATAATAGCTGTTTAGTAAGAAAAAACTTATCTAAACCTGCTAGGTTCGTAGATATGTCATGATATAATTTGCCGACATATGTAGTCATTAAATCGGCTTTTTGCACCCGAAAAATTTCAAAGGACACTTCATGAAACGTCATGCCTCAATGAATCGCATCTACCGTTTGGTTTGGAACGCAACGCTTGGTGTGATGGTGGCCGTCGCAGAAAATGCAAAAGGGCGTGGAAAGTCTGTGTCGGGACGGAAGTTGATTGCCGCCGCGCTGGCGTTGACGGGTGGTGCATTGATGTTGCCTCCGGCGATGGCGGGGCCTACTGGCGGACAAGTCAGTGCGGGAACGGGTGCGATTGCTCAAGCTGGTTTAAACACGACAATCACGCAGACGAGTCAAAATCTGGCCATCAACTGGCAGAATTTCAGTATTGCCGCCAATGAGGCAGTGCGCTTCAATCAACCTAACGCCAGCGCGATCGCGCTCAATCGCGTGACCAGTCAGAATCCGAGTGTGATCCTGGGTAGCTTGAGCGCAAACGGTAATGTGTTCGTGTTGAATCCTAACGGTGTGTTGTTCGGTGCGGGTGCGCAGGTGGATGTGGGTGGTCTGGTTGCTTCTACCCTGAATTTGTCTGATGCGAATTTGATGGCGGGCAAGCTCACGTTTAGCAGTGCGCCCGGGCAATCGCAGGGTTCTGTGGTGAATCAGGGTGCGATCAATATCGCGCCGGGTGGTTATGTAGCGCTGCTGGCACCTGAAGTACGTAATGAGGGAGTAATCATCGCTAATCAGGGCACAGCTTTACTGGCGGCAGGCGATAAGATCACGCTGAACATGAATAACGGTTCGCTGGTGTCCTACAGTATCGATCAGGGTGCAATTAACGCGCTGGCTGAAAATAAGCAACTGATTCAAGCGGATGGCGGTCATATCGTGATGTCGGCAAAAGCGGCGGATGCGCTGACCACGGCGGTAGTGAATAATACTGGCGTGATTCGCGCACGTACCATGCAAAATGTCGGCGGTACAATACGTTTGATGGGCGACATGAAGACCGGTACGGTCAATGTGGGCGGTACGCTGGATGCCAGCGCACCGACAGGCGGTAACGGCGGTTTCATTGAAACTTCAGCTGCGCATGTCAAGGTGGCGAAGGGTGCTGTTATCACGACTGCTGCGGCGATGGGACTAAAAGGGACCTGGTTAATCGACCCTGTTGATTTTACGATCGCTGCGAGTGGAGGAGATATCACTGGAACGGAACTCGCGTTACAGTTGGGCTTAAATAACATCGTTATTTCGACATCTTCACTCTTCCCTGTGATAGATCCTGTCACTCTTGTGCAGCTCATAGATCCAATCACTTCGCTTCCTGTGTTTTATGATCCTAAAGGTGGCGCGACTGCTGTGACCATAGATCCGCTCACGGGTGCGCTCAGTCCCATCGTGGATCCTATCCTGAACGCGGCAATTTATAATTTACCGGCCAATCCTGCCAACGCCACGACTGGGAATATCTACGTTAATGATGGCGTGGCTTGGGCTGCCAACAAGCTTACGTTGAATGCCGATAATAATATCTACATCAACGCAACGATGAGCGCATCGGGCACAGCCAGTCTGGCGTTGGAATACGGTCAGGCGAATGTGAATGCGCTCAATACCAGTAACTATTATGTGAGTAACGGTGCGCAAGTGAATTTACCTGCGGGGCAAAACTTCAGCACCAAGTTGGGTTATGACGGCACCACAACGCTCTACACGGTGATCACCGATATCGGTGTGGCAGCGGATGCAACATCTCTGGCGCCGCCCGCAGTGATGACTTTGCAGGGCTTGGCTAATCCGGCTAATCTTCCAGGCGGAAATTATGTGCTCGGCGCAAACATTCAAGCTGGAGCGGCAGGGTTACCCGTTGCAGATGGCGTTGCCTCTTTAGATGGCGCAACCAGTACTTGGAACGGCGGTGCGGGCTTTACCCCCATTGGTGGTTCAGCCACCGCCCTGACTAGTGCGGGTGGTTTTGTCGGTGTGTTTGATGGCTTGGGTCATACCGTTAATAATCTCACGATCAATATGTTAAGTTCTCCGACTCCGTCTGTCTATGTGGGTATGTTTGGACAAATTGCAGCCGGCTCATTGGTGCAAAACGTTAATCTGGTGAACTCATCCGTTAATGGTATCGGCGCGGTCGGCGGCTTGTCTGGAACTAATTACGGCACCATCAATAACGCTACCTCAACGATGGGTGCGGCTTATGGTACCGCGCTTGTCGGTGCGACTGGGACTTTTGCTTCTGTGGGTGGTTTGGTTGGTGCAAATTTCGGTGCGGTTAATGACAGTTCTACCACTGGTGCTAGTAACGCAGGTGTTTTCGTAGGTACTGTGGGTGCAGGGAATACGGTCGGTGAAGCCGCTGGGGGTTTGGTTGGGATCAACTCAGGGACGGTCGGTGGTACGCTGGGTGTTGGCAGTAGTTCGTCGGTCGCGGTCAGTGGTTACGGTTCTCAGGGAACCTTGGGTGGTCTGGTCGGAGTAAATACGGGTCTGATCAGCAACAGCCATGTAACCGGTAGTGTCAGTGACAAGATGGCATCTAAAACCTCCCGCGTAGGTGGTCTGGTCGGATATAACGCTAAGGGAAGGCTGGATAACTCTTTTTACGATATTAGCGCAGTGTCGCTCAATGGCGTTCTGGGCGTATTATCACCGGGCGGGCTTTATAATTCTCAGTATCAGGCTTGGGCTACGACCACTACTAACCTGCTTGTTACAGATCCTTTGTATCATGTAGCTTATCAACCGCTTGATATTGCGAACTATGCTAGTTTGCAGATGTTGCCGGCATTGCCTGGCGCGCTGACGGCCGTGTATGGAATCAGCGATGCGAAGGGCTTGAAGGATATGCTGGCTTTCTCAGAAAATGCCGGCTACAGCTTTCAGTTGACCGCCTCGGTCGATTTGAATGTTGTATTGCCTGGAGAGCTTGTGTCGCCAGCGGCGCAGGGATTCTTTGTGCCTTATTTTGCAGGTAACTTTGATGGGGGATTAAACCCCAATACCAATACTAACTGGACAATTTCCAATCTCTCGTTGAGAGATGCGACGGTGTCCGGTGTCGCTGCGCTTGGTATGTTCGGTCAATTGACCTCGACGGGCGCTGTCACTAACGTGGGTGTCACCAATGCCAATATCACCCTCACCTCTACGGGTGGTACGGTCGCGCCCAAGGCAATCGGCGGTCTGATCGGTTTGAATGAGGGTGTGGTTGGAAAGAGCTATGTGACCGGCACAGTGAGTGCGGCAGGTGAGAATAATGTCGGCGGTCTGGTGGGCGATAACGCCAGCACAGGGCAGATCAGCGGCAGTCATGCAACCGCCAATGTAACCGGTGCTAATAATGTCGGCGGACTGGTAGGGATTAATGAAGCGTCCGTATCGGCGGTCAGTTCCAATATCGATAATAGTTATACCGAGACCGGAACGGTGACCGGAAATATCAATGTCGGCGGCTTGATCGGCGCGAACTACGGCAATGTGGTCACCAGTTATTCGGCGGAAAACGTCACCGGAACAGTGCTGGGAAGTAATATAGGCGGACTGGTTGGTTGGAATGGTGCGGGTGGGGTGATTACCGATGTTTATGCGTCGGGTAGCGTGACAGGCGCAGGTAATACAGGTGGACTGGTTGGGGGGAACTACGGTAATGTTACCAATGCGTATGCCACAGGGGCTGTAACTGGTATTACGGTCGGTGGTTTAATCGGTGCGGACTTTGGCACAGGTTTTATAACGAACAGTTACTGGGATAACCAGACTACAGGTCAAATTAACTCTAGTAATGTAGCTCTTGGCGGGCAGACAACGGTGGGCGGG
>Ga0214248_1000519_pt1 | contig 11314 bp, 9 predicted proteins | sample TroBogypolimnion_10_FD_153086 | JGI IMG/M metagenome (GOLD analysis project Ga0214248, IMG submission 153086) | Freshwater microbial communities from Trout Bog Lake, WI - 15JUN2009 hypolimnion | ecosystem: Environmental > Aquatic > Freshwater > Lake > Hypolimnion/Profundal zone | place: Trout... | reverse complement strand
GGCTTGTGTTTGTCACCGAATATGTACCAATTTTCTAGCTAAGTTAACCAACAAATTGTAACGGAATGCGCCCTTTTAACCCGCCTTTTACGGCACAAATCCGTTGAATCATGGCTGGTTTGGGGTGATCCACGTAAATATCCTCGTAAGCGAGTACCTGCAGGCCATGGCTTTGGGCTAAAGCAAGCAATTCCCCTGGATTTAAGAGGAAATTAGGATTGGAGGGTTTGCCAAATTCAGAATTTCCCAAAGCGAAGGTTTCGTAGATCAAAATGCCACCGTCAACCAACATATCAGGCAAAAGATCAAGATAAGGACGATAGAGGTAATTGGTCACCACAATGCCTGCAAATTGATGATTTGCAAGTGGCCAGACCTCCCCCTCTAAATCCAGCGTCTCAGTCTGTATTAAAGGCAGCTTCAAAGACTCTAAACTTGCGGTGTCGCGATCTACTGCCAAAACTGAATACCCCAAATGAGCCAGGTAGAGAGAATGTCTACCAGGGCCGCAGGCCAAATCCAATACCAAGCCTTCTTGAGGAATTGCTGAGGCAAAGCGTTTTACCCACGCAGATGCATCAATCAGTTCATTGTGAGTGCCAGGCATTACTTGCGCGGCATTAATCGTAAGCGAGGCCCATTGCTTCGCGAACCTCTCTCATGGTTTCTTGTGCAACTTTACGAGCCTTATCGCAACCATCAGCAATGATGGAGCGCAACAAGCTTGGATCATCCAAATACTTTTGCGCGCGCTCAAACATCGGCTGCTGCTCCAAAAGAATCGCATCAATCACAGGCTGCTTACATTCTAAGCAACCAATGCCAGCTGATTTACAGCCCTTCTCAACCCATTGCTTGGTTTGTGCATCTGAATACACCGCGTGCAATTGCCATACGGGGCAACGTGCGGGGTCGCCCGCATCAGTGCGACGAACTCGCGCAGGATCAGTGGGCATAGTCCGAATGGATTTAATCACTTCGTCCGGTTGCTGGCGAATGCTAATGGTATTGCCGTAGGACTTGGACATCTTCTGACCATCGATGCCTGGCATGCGCGATGCTGAAGTCAACAAAGCTTGCGGCTCAGGCAGAATGATTTTTCGAGAGCCTTCTAAAAAGCCGAACAGTCTTTCACGATCCGCCATCGATAAACTTTGCGCTTCTTGTAATAAGGCCTTAGCCTGTTCAAGCGCCTCTTCATCACCGCGCTCCTGAAAGGCCACGCGCAACTCTGCATACATCTTGGCGCGCTTACTGCCTAATTTCTTGACAGCTTCTAACGCCTTTTCTTCAAAGCCAGGTTCACGACCATAAAGATAATTGAAGCGACGTGCAACTTCCCGAGTCATTTCTACGTGAGGCACTTGATCCTCGCCTACTGGCACATGCTGTGCTCGGTAGATCAAGATATCAGCAGCTTGCAGCAACGGATAACCCAAGAAGCCATAGGTCTGCAAATCTTTTTCTTTTAATTTCTCAATCTGGTCTTTATAGGTCGGCACACGTTCGAGCCAGCCCAATGGGGTTCCCATCGACAGCAATAGAAAGAGCTCGGCATGCTCTGGTACCTTGCTCTGTATAAACAAAGTGGCTTGGTTTGGATCTACGCCAGCAGCCAACCAATCAATCACCATATCCCAAACCGATTGCTCAATCACATCCGGAGTTTCATAGTGAGTGGTCAATGCATGCCAATCGGCAACAAAGAAGAAGCATGGATACTCAGACTGCAAGCGTACCCAGTTTTTTAAAACACCGTGGTAATGACCTAGGTGCAAATTACCTGTAGGTCGCATGCCAGAGAGAACGCGTTCAGCAAACATCTTTTTCTTTATTCTTAATGAGTAATTCGTTAAACAATCTGTTAATGAAACGCTGACCAAACCGGCGTCAGATGATCGGGTAAATGCGGCAAACGCCCTAAATCAATATGACTTTCATTCGGATCATGAAAATCAGATCCACGTGAAGCTAAAAAACCATACTGCTGGGCAATTTTGCCGTATGTTTGATACTGATGTGGACTATGGCTACCGGTAATCACTTCAATCGCTAATCCACCAATATCTTTAAAGTGTTTGTATAGTTCATCCATTTGCATGGCATTCAGCTTATACCTACCAGGATGAGCAATCACCGCCACACCACCAGCAGCTTTAATCCAGGCGACCGCATCATCTAGAGTTGCCCACAAGTGTGGCACATAGCCTGGCTTATCTTCAATCAAATAATTCTTAAAGACCTGCTCTGTATCGCGACACACACCCTGCTCTACCAGAAACCGTGCAAAGTGTGTTCTCGAAATGAGGTCATGGTTGCCAGCAAAATGTAGAGCGCCTTCATAAGCACCCGGTATACCAACTTTTAGTAGTTGCTCTGCCATCAATTTGGCGCGATTACCGCGGCCATCGCGAGTACGACGCAAGCCTTCTAAAATTCCAGCGTGGGCAGCGTCAATACCAAGGCCAACAATATGAATGGTTTGACCCATCCAAGTTACAGAAATCTCTACGCCACCTAAATAATCCAGACCTAAAGCGCTAGCGGCAGCACGAGCACGCTCTTGTCCACCGAGCTCATCATGATCTGTCAGCGCCCATAAATGGACGCCATTGGCGTGTGCACGTTCGGCCAGCTCTTCGGGTGTCAATGTCCCGTCGGAAACAACTGAGTGGCAATGCAAATCGGCATTTAAGGTGGAAACGCTAGTCATAACCCTATTTTAGGTCAAGCCGGTGTCAATCACACGGCGAGGCGCATCTAAGTAGTCCCGAGACTGCATTTCGATAAGGCGGGAGACGGTTCTGGAGAATTCACCGGTAATCTGGCCTTCCGTATACAAATCACCGACAGGAACCTCTGCCGAGATGATGAGCTTAATCTTATGGTCATATAAAACATCAATCAGCCAAATAAAGCGCCGAGCTTCATTGGTCATACGGGGTGGCATATAAGGGACCCCAGACAAAATCACCGTATGAAATTGATTGGCAATCTCCAAATAGTCATTCTGGGATCGAGGGCCACAACACAGGGTCTGGAAATCAAACCACACCACCCCATCAGCCATATAAAGCGGTCTTAATTGCCTGGATTCGATATACAGGATCGGACAAGCATTTTCTGGCTGGTTGCCAATGAGTGTCTGATACATCTCCTTAAGAGCCACGTCCGTTTGCTCATTCAGTGGCGTCAAGTAAGCCTCAACCTGGGCCATTTGCACTCGGCGATAGTCACTACCAGCATCCACATTCATGATGTCTAACTGTGACTCCAACAACTTAATTGCCGGAATCAGTCGATCTCGATGTAGCCCATTGGGATAGAGTTGATCAGGGCGATAGTTTGAGGTCATTACAAATTGCACACGATCTTCAAATAAGGCAGTAAGCAGGCGATACAAAATCATTGCATCTGCGATGTCATTGATGTGGAACTCATCAAAACAAATGAGGCGATAGCGTTTAGAGATCCGTATTGCTAGCTCATCCAAAGGGTCAGCAAGACCAGAAAGCTCATGCAGTTCACGGTGAACTTCACGCATGAATTCATGAAAATGAATGCGAATTTTCTTCTCTAAAGGGGATGCAGCATAAAAACAATCCATCAGAAAGGATTTGCCACGACCGACGCCACCCCACAAGTAAATACCACGGGGTAATTTAGGTTTAAATAATTTCTTTTTTAAGCCGTTGCTACGAATTTCTTTATAAGCAATCCACTCGTCTTCGCATTGTTGCAGGCGCTCAATGGCGCGAAGCTGCGCGGGATCGCTATGATACCCGCGCGCTTTTAACTCTTGATGGTAATACTCTAATGCTTTCAATTACATATTTAATGCACGTTGATCCGTTGCCAATGCTGCCTCGCGCATCACTTCTGACAAGCTTGGATGTGGATGGCAGATACGAGCAATATCCTCCGCCGCCGCTTTGAATTCCATGGCAACAGCAGCTTCAGCAATTAAGTCAGAAGCATTTGGTCCAATGATATGAACACCAAGGATTTCATCTGTCTTTGCATCAGCCAAGACCTTTACGAAACCATCAGCACGGCCCATGCCTAGTGCGCGGCCATTGGCAGCAAATGGGAACTGACCCGCTTTAAAAGCAATGCCAGCCTCTTTGAGTTGTTGCTCTGTCTTACCAACCCAAGCAATTTCTGGATCGGTATAGATTACCCAAGGAATACAGTTGTAATCAATATGGGGTTTTTGGCCAGCAATAATTTCTGCTACCAATACGCCTTCGTCTTCTGCTTTATGTGCCAGCATTGGACCGCGCACCACATCGCCAACGGCGTACACGCCAGGCGCTGCTGTTTGGCAGCTATGGTCATCAATGGGAATAAAGCCACGCTCATCCACCTTAAGGCCGATTTTGTCTAAGCCTAATTTATCGGTATTGGGCACACGACCAACAGAAACGATTAAACGATCACATTCCAACTTGGCTGCTTTGCCAGCGCTATCGGTGTAGTTAACGACCACGCCTTTTTTATCAACCTTCACTTCACCGATCTTGACACCAGTGTGAATGTTCAAGCCCTGCTTGCTTAATAGCTTTTGCGCTTCCTTAGCGATGCCCAGATCACAAGCACCCAAGAATGAAGGCATTGCCTCCAGAATAGTCACTTCAGAGCCAACACGACGCCAAACAGAGCCTAACTCCAAACCAATCACACCAGCGCCAATGACGCCGAGTTTTTTAGGGGTGGAGTCAAATTTGAGTGCACCTTCGTTATCGCAAACCAACACATTGTCTACAGCAATACCAGGCAAATGACGCGCTTTGGAACCCGTAGCAATAATGACGTTCTTAGCAGTCACTGTTTCTTTATCTTTGCCATCAATTTTGACTTGATAACCATCAGCAGTTTTTCCTTCAAAAGATGCATGTCCTTTGAGCAAAGTAATCTTGTTCTTGCGAAATAGATACTGAATACCACCGGTCATCTTCGTCACGATGTCATCTTTACGAGACACCATCTTCTTCGAATCGATGCTGACTGACCCAACCTTAATGCCGTGATCAGCGGCATGATGGCTAATCTTCTCGAACTCTTCTGAAGAGGCCAATAAAGCCTTAGAAGGAATACAGCCAACGTTTAAGCAAGTTCCACCTAAGCGTGGCTCACCCTTTGGATCGTCATAGCTCTGTGACTCAGCACAGGCAACCTTAAAGCCCAGTTGCGCAGCACGGATTGCAGCGATGTAACCGCCAGGGCCACCGCCAATAACTACTACGTCAAATGATTGACTCATGATGTCCCCTCTTACAAATCAAGGAGGAGACGTGAAGGATCTTCTAAAGCTTCCTTCATGGCAACCAAACCAAGTACTGCCTCACGACCGTCAATGATGCGGTGATCGTATGACAAAGCGAGATAGTTAATTGGGCGAATCACCACTTGACCATTCTCAACTACTGCACGCTCTTTAGTTGCATGTATACCTAAAATCGCAGATTGTGGTGGGTTAATGATTGGAGTTGAGAGCATGGAACCGAATACACCACCGTTAGAAATGGAGAATGTGCCGCCAGTCAATTCTTCAATCGACAACTTACCATCGCGTGCCTTGGCACCATATTCAGCAATCTTCTTTTCGATATCAGCCAAGTTCATTTGATCAACGTCACGCAAGATTGGAACAACCAAGCCACGTGGCGAGCTTACGGCGATACCGATATCAAAGTAGCCGTGATAAACGATGTCATTGCCGTCAACAGAAGCATTTAACAATGGGAATTTCTTCAAAGCATGAGTTGCCGCTTTAACAAAGAAAGACATGAAGCCTAACTTAACACCATGGACTTTTTCAAACTGGTCTTTGTACTTATTACGCATGGCAATCACTGGAGCCATATTGACTTCATTAAAGGTAGTCAAGATCGCGTTATTAGCTTGTGACTCAAGCAAGCGCTCAGCAATACGCGCACGCAAACGGCTCATTGGCACACGCTCTTCAGGGCGATTGCCAGTTGGAATAGGTGCGCTTGGTAAGGCGGCAGACTTTGTGCCACCAGCAACTGCACTAAGCACATCGCCTTTGGTGATGCGACCATCGCGACCAGAACCGGCAACTTGACCCGCGCTCACATTATTTTCTGCCATCAATTTAGCGGCAGAAGGAGCTGCGGCAGCACCGGCAGATTTTGCAGCTGGAGCGGCTGCAGGGGCTAGAGCAGCAGCTACGGGAGCAGCGGCGGCGGCTGATTTAGCAGTTGCAACAGCAGTGCTATCGATCTTTGCGATCAATTGCTCAGCAATTACAGTACCGCCATCAGCAATCACGATCTCAGTCAATACACCAGCAGAAGGCGCGGGTACTTCCAGCACCACTTTGTCTGTTTCGATTTCAATCAAGATCTCATCTTGACCAACGGCATCGCCAACCTTCTTTTTCCATTGCAACAAAGTGGCTTCTGCTACTGACTCAGAGAGTTGGGGAACTTTAACTTCAAATATAGCCATGATTAATCCTATCTAATGTATTTGGTGTGAGTTATGTCAACGATTACTTCGTGACCACATAACCCTTTAGTTTTGCAAAAGCTGCATTAAGCAGAGACTTCTGTTGTTCTTGGTGCAGGTGAGCGTAGCCACAAGCTGGCGATGCTGATGCGGGTCGGCCTGAATAAGCCAACTTCATACCATCAGACATGTTCTCCAACAAGTTGTGCTGAACAAAGAACCATGCACCTTGGTTTTGCGGTTCATCTTGACACCACACTACCTCTTCAAGCTTTGGATACTTCTTCAGCTCTGCAGCAATCGCTTTGTGCGGGAATGGATATAACTGCTCCAAACGAATAATCGCAACATCGCTCAACTTCTTCTCTGTACGGGCCTTGGCTAAGTCAAAATAAACTTTGCCTGAACAAACTACTAAACGAGTTACCTGCTTCGGATCAATAGCAGCATCACGCTCAGAGATGACTGTTTGGAAGCCGCCTTTAGTGAACTCACTTAATGGCGATGCAGCTTCTTTATTACGCAATAAGGATTTTGGCGTCATCAAGATTAAAGGCTTGCGGAACTGACGAATCATCTGGCGACGCAATACGTGGAAGATCTGCGATGCGGTAGTGGGTTGAACCACTTGCATATTAGTATCAGCACATAACTGCATAAAGCGCTCTAGACGTGCAGATGAGTGCTCTGGGCCTTGACCTTCATAGCCATGCGGCAACATCATCACAAGCCCGTTAGCGCGGCCCCACTTCACCTCGCCCGATGCAATGAACTGGTCAATCACCACTTGAGCACCGTTAGCAAAGTCGCCAAACTGCGCTTCCCATATGGTTAAAGTATTTGGTTCAGCTGCAGCGTAGCCGTACTCAAAACCGAGCACAGCTTCTTCCGACAAAATCGAATCGATCACCAGGAATGGCGCTTGATCTTTAGTGACGTGTTGAAGCGCGATATAAGTACCGGTATCCCACTTCTCGCGATTTTGGTTATGCAGTACAGAATGGCGATGGGTAAATGTGCCGCGGCCGCTATCCTCACCGGATAAACGGACTGGATAGCCACTTGCTACCAGAGATGCGAAAGCCATATGCTCGCCCATACCCCAGTCAACATTGACTTCACCACGACCCATGGCAGCGCGATCACGGTAAACCTTCTCCACTAGTGGATGCGCCTTAAAGTCTGCTGGAATGGTAGAGATTTTCTCTGCCAAACGCTTCCACTCAGTAAGCGGAATAGCGGTATCCGCCTCATCAGTCCATTTCTTATTCAGGAATGGCGCCCAATCGACTGCAAACTTGCCTTTGAAATTACTTAAGACTGGATCAGAGGTTTGCTTACCTTCGTCCATGGCAGCGCGATACTCTTTGACCATTAAGTCGCCAGTACCGGCAGGCAATACACCTTGGGTTTCTAGTTTATCTGCGTAGACCTTACGTGTTCCAGGGTGCGCAGCAATGATTTTGTACATCAAAGGCTGAGTCATGGCTGGAGTGTCTTGCTCGTTGTGCCCTAGCTTGCGGAAACAAACAATATCAATGGCCACATCTTTATGGAACTGAGTGCGGAACTCAACAGCCAACTTGGTTGCCAACACTACGGCTTCAGGATCATCGCCGTTCACGTGCAATACAGGAGCATCAATAATCTTCATGATGTCAGTGCAATACAAGCTTGAACGTAAGTCGCGTGGATCAGATGTTGTGAAACCAATTTGATTGTTAATGACGATATGGATCGTGCCGCCAGTGGAGTAGCCGCGAACTTCAGCCATTGCCAAAGTCTCTTGCATAACGCCCTGACCTGCAATCGCCGCATCACCGTGAACCAATACTGGCAATACTTGCTCGCCCAATAAATCGCCACGACGCTCCATGCGAGCACGTGCAGAACCCTCTACTACTGGATTAACAATTTCTAAATGGGATGGATTAAAGGCCAATGACAAATGCACTGGACCGCCCGGAGTTGAGATATCGCTTGAGAAGCCTTGGTGATATTTAACGTCACCTGCTGGCAATGTTTCTGGGCCTTTGTGTTCGAACTCTGCAAACAAATCCGTTGGCATCTTGCCCAAAGTATTAACAAGGACGTTCAGACGACCACGGTGGGCCATGCCAATCACAATCTCTTGCACACCCTTCTCGCCAGCATCGCGCACTAGCTCATCCATACAAGCGATGAAGCTTTCACCACCTTCAAGTGAGAAGCGCTTCTGACCTACGTACTTAGCCTGGAGATAGCGCTCCAAACCTTCTGCAGCGGTTATACGATCAAGAATCTGGCGCTTTTCATCCACATTAAAGCGCGGTGTTGAGCGAATGGACTCTAATTTTTCTTGCCACCATTTTTTGATCTTCTGGTCAGCAATGAACATGTACTCGGCACCAATCGTGCCGCAATAGGTTTCACGTAAAGCCTGTAATAGATCACGCAATGTCATTTCGGTTTTGCCGAAGAATGTATTGCTGGTGTTAAAGACGATATCCATATCGCCATCAGTGAAGCCATAGAAGGCTGGATTTAATTCTGGAATATCCGGACGCTCAGTGCGTTTCAACGGATCAATATCTGCCCAGCGATTACCAACGTTGCGATACGCGGCAATCAACTGCTGGACAGCAACGCGCTTGCGACCCATTTCTGAGTCAGCCGAATCAGAAACCGTTCTGATGGGGCCTTGCTTAGCACGCTCAGCAAATGACGCAACAATCGGTCCATGAGCAATATCCACTCGAGACGAGCCATCTACCGCTGGAACCTGTTTCACGTTATCAAAATAATCTCGCCAATGATCAGCAACAGATGCTGGATCGTGCAAGTAGGATTCGTAGAGTTCTTCTACGTATGGGGCGTTTCCGCCGAAGAGATACGAGTTATCTCTTTGGTCCTGCATCATGATGCTCACCTTTCATCGGGTTTCCCGAATAAAAACTGTGGTTAAAACCACTCGCATTCAGGCTTCACCATCCTGCGAATTGATCTGTGCAAATACTGCTTACTACCCCACTAATTTAACACGATTAACCACTTATTCATAAAGGGCTTTCCCTGATTTTCCTATTCCCACGGGTATTTACCCATTAGATCTCCATGAATAAGAACTTTCCTACTGAGCTTTCAGACATTCCCGACAGATTGAAATCAAATTGATTTTTATTCTCTAAATCTTCAAGTGAATTAATGACATTAAGGAAATATGAAAGCAATTACCCCTGAAATGGAATATCTCAGCACACGGCAAAGTGCGAAAGTTCTGCAAGTCTCCCTTGGTACGGTCCAGAAAATGGTGGAATTAGGCGAATTAATCGCCTGGAAGACCCGCGGCGGCCACCGGCGGATACTTGCGAGCTCCTTAAATCAGCAGCTCCAAAGGCGTAAACGTGCAATGCGACAAAAAACAACCCAAAACTGCATTGCTATGGGTATCTTCAGAAGAATTGAGAATGGTGAAGAGTTAAAAGAGTCCATCCAAGATTGGCAGCTTAAAGTGGATATGGATATTGCGATAGATAGCCTGGAGGGATTAATGAAAGCAGTCTCCATCGCCCCAGATCTCATCTTCCTAGATGCATTGATTCCACCAGTTGAGCAGGTCCATCTCATCCATTATTTGAGTAAAAACAAGGACACGCAGCATATTCCTATATTGGTAGACGAGGGATTTATCAAACTTCACCCTGGAGTAATCGTGCTTGCAGATGAAAATTCTGGGGGTGTTAGGCCGCCATCAACAGAAAGCATTCAGGAGGAATTGGAAAATGGCCTGATTGAGTTAAATCCCCTCATTATTGGCTACCCTGCAACAGATCCAGAACAAGACCCCTCGATAAACTATAAAAACCGCCACGAGCTTCTCGAGCCCATCTTTATAGAGGCGCTGAGCAGGAAGTGCGCCTAGCATTAAGATTCGACATTTGAAATACAAAAAGCCGCACCAGTTTTGGGGCGGCTTTTCTAGTAAAACTGAATTAAATCAATGCATTAGATCAAATAGTTGCTACGATCTCTGCCATCAATCCACTTAGGCGCTTTACCCCGACCAGTCCAAGTCTCGCCTGTTGATGGGTTGCGATATTTTGGGGCTACCTTGCCACTTCCGCCTTTAGATCCGGCTTTACGGCTGAATAAGTCTGAGGCGCTTAAGTCATATTGCTCAATAATTGCTTTTGCTTTTGCAATGCCATCAGCCTTTTCACGCTGAACAGCCTCTTTAATCTGTTTATCTAGCAACTCACGTTGCGCCAATAGCTCTTTATATGAAGACATATATTTACTCCCAAATAATTAAATGTAATTTATAGCAATTAATCAGATAATCTGTTAATTATGGAGTGATTATATACACTTCTAGATAAGTCACAATATAGTCATGTGATTAGTAAATAACCCATATTTATCAAGGTTTAATAGCGGTAGTAATTGATTATATGTATAAAAACTATAAATATAATAATACTAATAAATATTATCTTCTTAAAATAAATGTACCGCTAGACTTGGCAGTTACCTCACCGGCATCATTCAGAACAACAGCTTCACAGTAATTAATAGTCTTGCCAGACTTCAGCGTAGTGCCCTCCACAACAATCTTGCCTACGCTTGGGCGTAAAAAACTAATTGTCATATCAACAGTAATAGCGCCGGAGGCATGATTCATGCTGCTGCGAGCTGCGGCGGCCATCGCAAAATCTAGCAAAGTCATGATCAGGCCACCATGAGCAACCTGAAAGCTATTCTCGTACTCAGGCTTTAACTGAACGCTAATGCGAGACTTGCCTCCCTCAGCAAACTCAGGCACTACGCCCAAGTGATCCAGAAATGGGATATTGAGTCCAAA
>Ga0214248_1000479_pt1 | contig 12004 bp, 5 predicted proteins | sample TroBogypolimnion_10_FD_153086 | JGI IMG/M metagenome (GOLD analysis project Ga0214248, IMG submission 153086) | Freshwater microbial communities from Trout Bog Lake, WI - 15JUN2009 hypolimnion | ecosystem: Environmental > Aquatic > Freshwater > Lake > Hypolimnion/Profundal zone | place: Trout... | reverse complement strand
CGTTACCGGAGTTCTTCACACTAACTATCGTCACGCTTCACAGCGATCAACAAAAAAGCCGCTTAGTTTCCTAGCGGCTTCCTTTTATAAATGTTCTGGGTACTTGTTAGTTTCCAGACTCCTTATAGAAGGAAGCCGTTTTAATCGGATCTTGTTCATTATTACTTGTTGATGTAAACCCGACCCAATAACCGGCGCAATAACCGGCGCAATAACCGGCGCAGAGGCGCTTAGGGGCTAAAGCCGCCATATGCATCTCATTCACGTGTTTCAAGTTAGTTACAAACATTTTAATTTCCAAAAATTCCGTTAAAGTTATATACGTAAGCTTTCGCTTACAAAGTTATTTATCATCTGTGTAAAAACACTACATAAAGAGGTCTTTTACTTCCTATGCCGCAAGTTTAACAAGTTATAGTTAATCTGTCAAGTTATTCAAGTTATCTTCTTAAGACAGGATATATTTGTTGCGACAAACTTATTTATCTTCTGCTATTGTAACACTACTTTAGATAGGTGTCAACCGTGTATTTATTGGTTGCCTTTAAAGTGTACACATACGCGGTACAACATCACCATAAAGCATTGCTAGCCACTAATGTACTACAACAGAATAAAGATGTCAACCTAAATGGTGCTGTATGATGTAGTCCTGACATGGCTATGTAATGCTTCATATGCATGACAATCTGCAAACTGCATAGGAAATTGTGTATCCTGCGCGGTTTGTATGGCTGCAAAGGATACCCGATCTAAGAAATCTGTGATTCGTGTAAAAACAAGCCCATTCGGTGTTGTACTCTGACTAGAATCAATATATTGACCTGTTTGGTAATATGGGCCTGCAAAAACAGGTAAAGTGACACATGTGCCCATCAAGGGACGAAACTCAGAAGATGTATCGGGTCTTGTTATTGTTAAAGTTTCTCTAAACATATTGTTATCTCCCGATTATGGTGCAGTTGTTGTTAATAAGGTCGGTGCAGTCTGTGTAGGTGTTACGAATCCCGAATAATTTCTCTGTTGGATAGTAGATGTATATGTCCCAGTATAGGTATCTACAATTGTACCGTGAGTAACAATGCTCAATACTATATTAATAGTCAAAACAGTTGCAGATCCTGCAGCGGCATTGGCCTGAATCTTTACAACATAGGTATTACTTGTATATGTTGTTGCTTCTGTGCCAGTTAGAATTGTAGTCTGTGTTACTCCAATATTTGAGCCACCAATTGCTGCATTATTTAATACAATACCACTTCCTGCTCCACTAATATAGTTTCCAACATCATATATAATGAATGTTCCGACCTGTGCAAACATTGCCTGTAAATTAGTGTCAGCTGCTGTACCTGCTGACTGATTTGGTCCAACAATAATTCTACCACCATAACTAAAATAACTTGTAAGGGCGGCTGCTGATGCGAACGTAACTGTAAAAGTATGTGTTAAGGTAGTAGGTGACGTAAATCCAGCATGGGTTGGTGCTAACGGAGTTGTTAAGGAGTATTGGGCAGGTGCGCCAGCAAATATACTTGAGAGATCGGTACCTGCACTAGAAAGAACACCGGTAGGTGGTATTCTAGCCGCAATATTTCCGTTACCTGTTGTAACATTAGCCAATGCTGTGTATCTTCCAGCTATGTCAACACCAGCCACCTGGTAGTTGACATTTGCTGCTGCCGTTCCCTGCTTCGGAGTCTCGAATATGCTATCCAAGTCCGTTGTCTTGTATTGGATATTAGCAGTCATTTACTTCGAACCTTTCAACATTTCCATAACCATTGCCATCTGTTCTTTTAACTTATCAATAGTTGACTGTTGATCCTGTACTTTTGCGGTTAAGATTGCTGACAACCTACCGTAGTCAATACCGGATGCCCGACCTTTATCGTCGTGTCCAACAATTTCTGGATATACAAGTGCCATTTCTTCAGCTACGAAGCCGAATTCGTGTCCTACATAATCCTTTCTATCGTATTCCCTTGGTCGCAAATCATCAAACTTAGCAAGATATGTTTTGCTTAGATCCTTAATAGCTTTCTTAACACGTTTTGTAGATGTAGCATTAAACGCACCAGCTGTCATTGTGCCGGAAATTGTAACTGCTGCTGGCAAACTTACTGTTACACCACCAGTTGCAGCTGACAGTGTAATTTGATTTGTTGTGCCTGCAATCGATGTAACACCTGTGTTAGTAATAGTTACTGCTCCAGTTGCGCCAGATACAGAAATTGCTGTACCTGCTACCGCTGAAGTTACACCTGCATTTGTTAATGTTACCGTACCGCCTAATGATACTGCACCACCGCCGGACATACCTGTACCAGCTGTAACTGTCACAGAACTATTAGTTAAACCACTATTTGGGATACCTGTAAAGTTAGTACCAGTTAGCGTTGGAGTATTTGTCCAGCTCGGTGTTGTTCCAGATATTAATACCTGTGAAGTCGATCCTGCTGTCAACATTGCTGTTGCACCTGCCGATGATTGATATGGAAGTGCACCACTTGCACCAACCGCAAGGTTAGTTGCTGTTGTTGCTGTTGTTGCGTTACCAGACAATGCACCGGTGAATGTTGTTGCTGCAACAGATGTCAAGCCAGAAAGTGTCAACGATGTTGCACCTAATGCAATGTTTGTAGAACCAACAGTCAATGAACTATTCGTTAATGCTCCGTTACCAATACCACTGAAGTTTGTACCAGTTAGTGTTGGAGTAGTTGTCCAGACTGGGGCACCTGCTGTTTCTTGTAAAACACCAGTGCCTTGTGCAAGGAATGCTGTTACACCAGAACCTGTCTGATATGGAACACTATTAGTTGCTCCACCAACAATATATGTGGCATTAGTTGCATTAACCGCATTGGTTGCATTTGCTACTGTACCAGATACATTAACTGTTACTGCACCAGTTGCGCCTGATACAGAAATATTTGTACCTGCTACAATGCTTGTAACACCAGTATTAGTAATACTTACGTTACCAGTTGCACTTGTATTTGTGCTCAATCCCGAACTTGTTGTAAGACTTAGTACACCAGTGTTAGCGATTACACCACTTGTTACAGAAATACCTGTACCTGCTGTGTAGATACCAGGACTTGCGAACTGACTGAATACAATCGGATCAAATGTAAGTCCAATCTTAGTAACATCGCCTGGCGATTGTGTACCAACAGATGTCTGTACCCACTGTGTTCCAGTTAGTGTACCTTCCTGGATATAAGAAGTATCACCTGCGTGAACTTCACCATATATACTGTTATTGTAATCTGCTGCACGAGTTAATATCCATGGAGTTGTTGGACCCGATGTGGAACCTAAACTTGTGACAACATATACACCGTTTTGTGTTGTATCTGCTTGGTCCTTAACTAATAATCTGCTACCTACCTGAAGTCCTGCATATCCGCCGACTGTACCTAATACAACGTTGGCGGTAGCCTTTATTGTAGCACCAACACCTAAGCCTGTATCAGGTGAACCACCTGCTACACCATTGGTATATGTATTAGCTGATAGATTCGATGCTGCTGTTGTTGCAGTTTCGCAAGAAGCATGTGCGCTGATACCTGCTGAAATAGCATCAACATATTGTTTTGTTGCTGCACCAAGTGCTGCACTTGGATCGCCACTCAAGATTAACAAACCAGTCATTGTGCTACCAGCCAACGCTACATCTGATGAAGCGTGACCAGTCAATGCTCCGACGAATGTTGTTGATGTAACTGAACTCAATCCAACAATAGTTGTTGTTATTGAACCAAGTGCCATACTTGTTGAACCAAGTGTCAATGCACCTGAGCCAACCAATGCGCTATTTGGAATACTTGTTAAGCTTGCACCAGATCCACTAAATGTTCCTGCTGTTGCTGTACCTGTTACTGCCAATGATCCTAATGTACCAACGCTTGTCAATGATGAGTTTACAACATTTGAAGCAAGTGTAGTACCAGTGATACCAGTTCCTGCTACGTTTGTTGCAGTTGAAGCATTACCACTTAATGCACCAGTGAATGTTGTTGCTGCTACAGATGTCAATCCAGAGAATGTCGAGACTGTTGCACCAAGTGCGACAGGTGTCGCACCAAATGTGATTGAACTATTTGTCAATGAACTATTTGGAATAGCTGTTAAACCTGCACCACTACCTGCAAATCCAGTTGCACTTAAGATACCTGTATTTGGTACAAAAGCTAATTTTGTACTTGATACTTTCTCTGCTACATTACCGGTATTAGAACCTACCCAAGTTGGGTAAACAATAGAAGCATTTGTTGTATCATCAACAATTGTAAGTGTCGAAGCATAAGTTGAAGATGAAGCATTGCCAGTTAATGCACCAGTGAATCCAGTTGAACTAACTGATGTTAATCCAGTAAATGTTGTTACTGTTGCGCCTAATGAGACTGCTGTAGCACCGATTGTTACAGCACTATTAGATAATGCGCCATTCGGAATAGCACTAAAGTTTGTACCGGTTAATGTTGGTGTGAGTGTCCAAATAGGGGCGCCTGCTGTTTCTTGTAGAACACCAGTACCTTGTGCAAGGTACGCTGTAGCGCCTGCACCCGATTGATATGGAAGACTATTTGTTGCACCACCTGCAAGGTTAGTTGCACTCGATACAGAACCAGTTACAGAAATTGTTACATTACCTGTACCACTTGATACTGCAATATTTGTTCCTGCGACTGCACTTAGAACACCCGTGTTACCGATTGTTACGTTGCCTGTTGCACCTGATACAGAAATGCCTGTACCTGCTACATTGCTTAATACACCTGTATTAGAAATAACATTGCTTGCAATATTGATACCCGATCCCGAAGTATACGTACCCGAACCTGCAAATTGTCCAAAGACAATTGGATTGGTACCAACTACAATATAGTCTCCTGGGGAACCAGTACCAATAGCAGTTTCAACCCATTGTGTACCAGCCAATGAACCTTCCTGAACATATACCAATACACCAGCCTGAATTTCTGTTGTAGGTGCTCCATCGAAGTCAGTTGCTCTTGTTAATATCCAAGGGCTTGTAGCAGTCACACCCACCTGTGTTACAGTGTAAACACCATTCTGGAATGTAGTTGCTTGATCTTTAACCAGAACACGCGAAGTAACTGCTAATGTATTATATCCACCAACACCTGCACCTGCATTCAGTGCATTGATAGATCCATTTGCTGTAGCTGTAAGTGTTGCACCAACACCACTTGTACCATTGTTATATGTTGCTGCAGATAAATTACCAGTTGATGTTGTTGATGTTTCACAAGCATTATGTACTGCTACACCTGCTGCAATAGCATCAGCATATTGCTTTGTGACTGCACCAAGTGCATTAGTTGGATCACCACTTAAGATTAATAAACCAGTCATTGTATCACCAGCTTTATTAACTGGTGTGAATGTCAACGCTGTTGTAATATCACTTGCTGATACTGCTGATGTTGCTGTAGTTAAGCCCTTACCATTTACAGTAACCTTCTGAAAGGAAGCTACTACTGGTGAAGCATTTACTGTTGCTAATGTTAATCCGATACTTCCTGCAGATTCTGTACCTGTAACATCACCTGTTACTCCAAGATGTGAAGCTGCTGTAATAAGTCCCTTACCATTTACAGTGAATGCACTGAATGAACCTACATTCGAATTTACTGTTGCTAATGTAAGAGGAATAGTTGCATTACCTGTTCCATCAAATGTCGGAGAAGTTCCTGTAGCATCAGTTGATACAGAAATTGTACGACCTGTTGCAAATGCTGTTGCGGTATTAGCATTACCATTTAATGCACCAACGAATGTTGTGGATGTAACTGATGTTAATCCAACTAGTGTTGTTGATGTTGCACCTAATGGTAGTGAAGTTGTACCAACTGTCACTGAACTATTTGTTAATGACGAATTTGGAATATTTGTAAGGCCTGCGCCAGAACCTGCAAAACCAGTTGCTGTTACAACACCAGTACTCGGATTCATTGTAAACTTTGTACTAGATACCTTCTCTGGATTATTACCACTGATAGAATCTACCCAGGTAATATATTTTACTGCATTCGATGATGTATCATCAGTGACTGCTACATTATTGGCATTCGTAGCTGTGGTTGCTGTCGAAGCATTACCAACTAAAGCACCAGTAAATGTTGTTGCTGTTACACCAGTCAATCCAATGATTGAAGCTGTTGTTCCACCTAATGCAACATTAGTAGTACCTAATGTTACAGAATTATTAGTTAATGCACCGTTTGGTACACCAGTAAAATTTGTACCAGTTAGTGTCGGAGTATTTGTCCAAGATGGTGTTGTTCCAGATACAAGAACTTGACTTGAAGTACCTGCTGCTAACATTGCTGTCGCACCAGAACCTGTCTGATATGGATGTGAACCTGCTGAACCACCCACAATATTTGTTGCTGTAGTTGCTGTTGTTGCATTGCCAGTCAATGCGCCGGTGAAACCAGTTGATGTAACTGATACCAATCCAGCGAATGTTGTTACAGTTGCACCAAGTGCTACTGAAGTAGAACCGATTGTTACTGTATTGTTGGATAACGCAGCATTAGGGATAGCACTGAAATTCGTACCTGTTAATGTCGGGGTTGTTGTCCAGGCAGGAGCACCTGCTGTCTCTTGTAAGACACCAGTTCCTTGTGCAAGGAATGCAGTAGCACCAGATCCAGTTTGATATGGAAGGCTATTTGCTGCGCCACTTGCAAGATTTGTTGATGTGGTTGCTGTCGGAACAGTACCAGTTACTGCAATTGTTACGTTACCTGTTGCACTGGATACAGAAATATTTGATCCGGCTACATTGCTAAGGACACCAGTATTTGTAATTACATTGCTCGGAATAGAAATACCAGCACCTGCTGTATATAATCCAGAACCAGCAAACTGACTAATAGTAATTGTATCAGTGCCAATCTTTGTACAATCACCCGGTGATTGTGTACCAACTGATGTCTGCACCCATTGAGTGCCGGCCAATGAGCCTTCCTGAACATAGGTTACGTCACCTGCCTTTACTTCGCCATATACACTGTTATCATAATCAGAAGCACGAATTAACTTCCATGGTACACTTACACCATCACCGAGTGTAGAAACTACATAGATACCATTTTGTATATTACTTGATTGATCCTTAACAAGAATACGCGAGTTAACTCCCAATCCAGCATATCCACCAATTGTACCTAATATTGCTGTTGCCGGTGTTCCTTGTAAGTAAGCACCGACACCAGTACCTGCATCTGGTGTACCACCTGCTACACCTACTGTATATGTATTTGTTCCTAGGTTCGAAGCTACCGTAGTCGAAGTTTCGCAAGCACCGTGTGTTGCAAGACCTGCTGCTACCTTATCAACATATTGTTTTGTTGCTGCACCAAGTGCTGCTCCTGGATCTGCACTCAAGATTAACAAACCAGTCATTGTATCACCGGCTTTTAATACGTTCGAACTTGCTGCACCAGTTAATGCACCGGTGAAGCCAGTTGATGTAACTGATGTTAATCCAGCGATAGTTGTTGCTGTCGCACCAAGTGCAATCGATGTAGAACCAACGGTTACTGTGTTATTGGACAATGCGCCATTCGGGATACCAGTAAAATTTGTACCAGTCAATGTCGGTGTTGTTGTCCAACTCGGCGCGCCTGCTGTTTCTTGCAAGACACCTGTGCCTTGTGCAAGGAATGTGGTAGCACCTGCACCTGATTGGTATGGAAATCCGTTTGTTGCGCCGCCTGCAATATTCGTTGCCGAAGTTGCATTACCAGTTAATGCGCCAATAAATCCAGTCGATGTAACTGATGTTAAACCAGCCAAGGTTGTTGCGGACGCACCGAGGTTGATACTTGTAGAACCAACTGTCACCGAACTGTTTGACAATGCTCCATTAGGGATAGCACTGAAATTTGTACCAGTAAGTGTCGGTGTATTTGTCCACCCCGGTGTTGTACCAGATGTAAGAACTTGACTTGAAGTACCTGCAACTAACAACGATGTTGCACCAACACCTGTCTGGTATGGCATTGCACCAGAGGTGCCGCCGCCTACATTCGTTGCTGTAGTTGCTAATGTCGCTGTAGAGGCGTTACCAGTTAATGCACCAGTAAAGCCAGTTGATGTGACTGAAGTCAAGCCAGCGAATGTTGTTACAGTTGCACCGAGTGCTACTGATGTAGAACCGATTGTTACTGAACTATTTGTTAAACCACCATTTGGAATATTTGTTAATAATGCGCCAGATCCTGCAAAACCAGTTGCAGTTAATACACCTGTTGATGGTTTAAAATATAAACCTGTACTGGTCATCTTTAGTGGACGACTTGCACCTGCTGCCGTAACCCAGACCGGGAACATATTCGAACCAGAAGATATATCATCTGTAATAATAGAATTTGTTGCTATTGTTGCTGTATCTGCATTACCATAGAAATTTGTTGCAGTGACAGAAGTCAAACCAGCTAATGTCAGTGCTGTCGCACCTAATGCAATATTTGTAGATCCAACTGTTAACGAGCCTGAACCAACTAATGCTGCATTTGGTACACCAGTGAAATTAGTACCAGTTAGCGTTGGAGTATTTGTCCAACTTGGGCCACTTGCACCAGATACAAGTGCCTGACTTGTTGTTCCTGCTGCTAAGAATGCTGTTGTTGCTGCGGCTGATTGATATGGAAGAGAACCAGTTGTGCCGCCAGCTAAACTTGTTGCTAGAGGAGAAGTTCCAGCAAATGAAGCTGTGGAAACATTTGTTATTCTACCTTTAGCATCTACTGTCACAACAGGAATTGCTGTCGAGGAACCATATGTTCCTACAGTACCGTTTACTGTTGTAAGTGTTATAGGTAGAACACCACCAGACACTGTACCTGACGCGTCACCTGATGTTGATAGATTTAATGCAACAGTAATAGATTGTGGACCAGAAAATGCCGTAAGTTGAACACCATTTGATCCAAATAATCCAGTACCAGATATGCCCGATAAACTAGTGCCTGTAAGGAATTTATAGGCATCACCATCTATAAATGCATTTTGCCATTCTAAGATACCATTATTATATCTTAGGTATTGTCCGGTTTGCGGTGTTACAATTAGAACATCATGAAGATCTTCAAGATTAAGAGAAGATGGACCTCCTCCGATTGGACCAAGTTGAACACCTGAAAGTTGAATTGCCATATACGATTTCTCCGTTATCTATTTCTATTATTTATCAGCTATGCCGGTTATCGAAATTAACCACTTTTCAATATTTATCGAAAAACACTTATATCGAGCTGATAGAGTATTTTTCTTAAAATTTTCAATTAATTGGAATTTAACCAACTATATCTTACCGTCCATTTACCCTGAACCAACTGTGATGCATCTGAATAAATTGTAAATCCGCTGCCCGTCACCGGAGTATCATAGGTTAAATTTGCATAAGTGGTGAATGCTCTATGTTCTGCTGCCGAATGATCAAGACTGGTAGCATCAGCCATTATTTGTAATATAACAACACTTGTAGAATATATATGTGTTAGACCAGTAACTGCCACACTTGCTGAAAGTCCGCCCGGAGAAGAACCAAAATCTATAGTAGCTGTGCCCGAGGTTACAATATTATTCCACGAGGTATCTGTTCCATTAGTTGTTAAAAATTTTCCATCATTGGTTACTTGAGATGGAACAAGATTATTAAATGCATTTGTAGAACTTGTTGCTCCTGTGCCACCATTAAATACAGATAATGTGCCAGCTAATGTAAGAGTTCCTGATGATGTTATAGGGCTTCCACCAAATGTTAAACCTGTACTTCCACCATCGACAGAAATAGATGTTACAGTACCTACAGGTGGTGTATACCAACTTAATGTTCCATTTCCGTTTGTTACAAGAGATTGGCCATTTATTCCATCGATGGCTGGCCATCGATTTCCACATAATACAAGATATTGGCCTCCGCCCCAGGCCGGATTAATATGAAGATCTTGACTGTTACTTGTTGTTATAAGTGCAGGGCCAGAATTACCCGAATCAATAGTAACATATCTATTTGCATCAATAGATAGAACTAAATTCTGGCCCGGTGGTGCAATAAGAGAATTCGATGAGAGTCCCATAGCGGACCAGCCCAATGTGCCGTGACCGTCTGTTACAAGTGTTTGTCCGGTTGCACCATCTGATGAAGGCCACCTATCTCCGCATAATATAAGATTTTGGCCACCACCTGTGGCTGGATTAATGTGAAGATCTTGACTATTGTTTGTCGTTATAAGTGCTGGACCCGAAATGCCCGAATCAATATTGACATAATGATTTGTATCAACTGATAATGTTAAATCTTGGCCGCTGGGGGCAATTATCGAACTATCAACAAAATGTAAATCTGCTAAACGAGGTGCTTGCCAGGTTAGACCGACAACAGTCCATACCTTCATTGAATTTGCGGATTTGTCGAGCCAATAATCGCCGTCTTTCATAGAATATGAAAGACTAGGATCAGTTAATCCCTGATATATAGTGACGCCGCCTTTACCGATCGTAAAGGATGGTACACTCGTACCTTTAGCGTTGAGTGTTACTGACATTAAGCTCTCCTGTTCAGGTATTACCTGTCTGGTAATAATACCAGTCCGTTGCTTTGAACTATTTATCTTTGGAAGAGGTTAATCGATAAATACTAGAAACGGAGAGTGGTGTGTTGGAAAATTTCTATGTTTACGCTTATTTAAGATCGAAAGATTCAGCGACTGCTAAGGCAGGTACGCCCTATTATATCGGTAAAGGTAGCAAGAATAGAATGAACGAAAAACATACTTCAGCCAGAATACCTAAAGATGTAAATTATATTGTAATATTGGAGAATAATCTAACAGAGTTAGGTGCATTTGCTATAGAAAGAAGGATGATAATGTGGTACGGACGAAAAAATAATAAGACAGGAATTTTAGTAAATCTAACAGATGGTGGTGAAGGTACCAGTGGATACAGACATACTGCCGCAACGAAGGAGAAAATCGCCGAAGCATCTAGGAATAGAATATGTGCGGCTATGTCTGAAGAACAGAAACAAAAATTATCTATATTTAATATGGGTAAAAAATTATCAACCGAAACAAGGCAAAAAATGAGTAATTCCCGAAAGGGTATGAAAAAACCCTGGCAAAGTAATAGGCCGCGTACTGAAAAAGAATCTGCCAATCTTAATAGAATGACAGAAATAAGTAAACTAAGCGTCGAAGTTTTCGGAATCATATATTCATCTGTCAGAGACGCAGCAAAGGCTATTGGCGTACATGAAGAAACAACCCGATATAGATGCCATTCTATCAATTTTCCAGAATATAAAATAATAGGAGCAATAAAATGCCACGCATAAGTCTCTGGAATCCGGTCCGTGGAGCAGATTTTAACTTCACTGATAGAACAGTGGGTGAAAATTTCCGTATTGCAGGTGATGGTATTCTTGTGCATATGTATATCGGGCCGACAACGGATGCGAACGGAAACACAGATACATCTTTGACAACTATTCAGGACGTATTATTTCTAACTAATAATAATAGAAAATATGATCCCAATGTCATTGAATTACGTGGACATCATACTCCACAGGATGTGAACTATGATTTATCGCAATTTGGTATTTTCTTAAGTTCTGATACAATTCGTATACAATTTCATTATACAGATATGTTAGATTCACTTGGCAGAAAACTTATCGCTGGTGATGTTTTAGAATTCCCAAGCTATAGAGATATTCCGATCTTTGATAATGCAGTAGGTATAAATAGATATTATGTAGTACAAGATGCATTATATGCTGCCGCTGGTTACGGACAGAAATGGTTTCCACATATTTGGTTAGTAAGGGCTAAACTAATGACTGCATCTGTGGAATTCAAAGAAATTACAGATCAGGCAGCAAGTGGACAAAATGATGGTGGCGTTGGGCAAGGTATAGGTATTATGCCAGATGGATTTACTGCTACATCAG
>Ga0214248_1000471_pt1 | contig 12096 bp, 10 predicted proteins | sample TroBogypolimnion_10_FD_153086 | JGI IMG/M metagenome (GOLD analysis project Ga0214248, IMG submission 153086) | Freshwater microbial communities from Trout Bog Lake, WI - 15JUN2009 hypolimnion | ecosystem: Environmental > Aquatic > Freshwater > Lake > Hypolimnion/Profundal zone | place: Trout... | reverse complement strand
GACTGGCAAGAAGGTGGAATCAACGATTGTGCTTGAAGTCGGAGATCGAGTGTCGCACGACACATTTGGGCTCGGTAAAGTCCTCGCCGTCTCAGGATCTGGAGATCGCGCAGAAGCGACAATTGATTTCGGCAGTTCGGGGGAGAAGCGGCTCTTGCTCCGCTACGCCCCGGTAGAGCGCCTATAAAAACGATCGCAAAGGGCAAGTAGGATTTGCGCCTGTAGTGATTCTCTTTCAATCGAGACAAATAAAGATCGGGGTACCACGTGGATCTCTTTGAGTATCAAGCTCGAGATCTCTTTGAAGCACATGACATTCCAGTACTCGCCGGCGCGGTTGCAATAACTGCTGATGAAGCCGAGCGTGCAGCTGCGACGATGGGCGGAAAAGTTGTCGTCAAGGCACAGGTAAAAGTTGGAGGCCGCGGCAAAGCGGGTGGAGTGAAATTAGCGGTCGATGCGGCGGATGCGCGCGTAAAAGCGGAAGCTATTTTGGGAATGGATATTAAAGGCCACACGGTACATAAAGTGATGATCGCACAAGCCGCGCCGATCGCCGAAGAGTATTACATGGCAATTTTGCTCGATCGTGCCAATCGCAACTTTTTGGTGATGGCATCGGTAGCTGGTGGAATGGAAATTGAAGAGGTCGCACATACACAACCCGAAAAGTTAGCGCGTGTGGGGATCGATCCAAATATCGGAATTTCACGCGAGAAAGCTTTAGAAATTGTTAAAGCGGGTCAATTTCCAGAGGGTGTAGTAAGCGATGTGGCCGATGTTCTCCTTAAGTTATGGGCAGCATTTGTAGCGGAAGATGCCACGCTGATGGAGATCAACCCATTGGTCAAGACAGAAGATGGTCGAATTATCGCTCTCGATGGCAAGGTAACTCTCGATGACAATGCCGATTTCCGCCATCCCGACCATGATGCGCTTATTGATCATGCATCCGCGAATCCCTTGGAAGCGGCGGCAAAAGCGAAGAATCTCAATTATGTAAAACTCGATGGCGAAGTTGGAATTATCGGCAATGGTGCGGGTTTGGTGATGAGCACTCTTGATGTAGTCGCCTATGCCGGCGAAAAGTATGGCGTGAAGCCCGCGAACTTCCTAGATATCGGTGGCGGAGCATCTGCAGAAGTTATGGCAGATGGCCTCTCCATCATTTTGGGGGATACCGATGTGCGCAGCGTCTTCGTCAATGTATTCGGTGGAATTACATCCTGTGATGCAGTTGCTAATGGAATTGTAAAAGCTCTGGAGATGTTAGGCGATAAGGCAACCAAGCCGATAGTCGTTCGTCTCGACGGAAATAACGTTCTCGAAGGCCGCAAAATATTGAACGAGGCGGCGCACCCACTGGTGCAACAGTTGGACACCATGGATGGGGCAGCTGCAAAGGCTGCAGAATTGGCGGCGAAGTAAATGGCGATCTTCATCAATAAAGAGAGCAAAGTTATAGTTCAAGGTATGACAGGTTCCGAAGGAACCAAGCACACCGGACGTATGCTCAAGTACGGAACCAACATTGTCGGCGGAGTGACTCCAGGCAAGGGCGGGCAGAGCGTTGAAATAGAGGGAAAGACACTCCCCGTTTTCAATAGCGTTGCCGAGGCGGTAGCCGCAACAGGAGCCAATGCTTCAGTTGTCTTCGTCCCACCAAAGTTTGCTAAAGCTGCAGTGATGGATGCAATCGATGCCGCTCTTCCACTCGTGGTAGTTATAACAGAGGGAATTCCAGTGCACGATGCTGCGACTTTCTATGCGCACGCCGAGAGTAAAGGGATAACGCGACTTATCGGACCGAACTGTCCAGGTTTGATCAGTCCCGGACTTTCAAATATAGGAATTATTCCCGGTGATATCACGGGCCCTGGAAGAATTGGACTTGTTTCAAAGTCAGGGACTCTCACCTACCAAATGATGTACGAGTTACGAGATATCGGATTTAGTACAGCGGTCGGAATTGGTGGAGATCCAATCATCGGGACTACACATATTGACTGCCTGCGCGCCTTCCAAGATGATCCTGATACCGATGCCATTGTGATGATCGGTGAAATTGGCGGAGATGCAGAAGAACGTGCTGCCGCATTTATCTCTGCCTATGTCACTAAGCCAGTTGTCGGCTATGTAGCAGGCTTTACCGCACCTGAAGGCAAGACCATGGGTCACGCTGGTGCCATCGTCTCTGGCTCCTCTGGAACTGCAGAGGCGAAGAAGGTCGCATTAGAAGCTGCGGGAGTTAAAGTTGGTAAAACGCCGAGTGAAACCGCGGCATTAATGCGTGCGATTCTTAACGGATAAAAAATGATTGCCGGCGCTCTGGGGGTCTCGTTTCGGCAGGCCCTTCGCAGCGTCTCTTTAACGCTCTTCCCACTAGCCTTCATCTCTCTCTTTACCTGGGCTAGCGCGGGTAGTACTAGCGGTAATACCAGCGATCCAGTACGAGCGTCAGCCTGGCTCTTCCTGGGAGCTCATCTCATTCCTCTGGCGGTGCCATCTGGCAAGCTCACAGTTCTTCCACTCTTGGCTGTTATCTATCCGATGTGGGCAATTCGTCGCGGCGTGCCAACGGTGGAGGCAGCATTTAGCAAAATCAATGGTGCACGCCTGGTTTACTCTTTTTGGTATGCCTCGCTCTGTGAGCTTCTAGCGCTCATTTCCATCCACAATGGAATATCGGCAAATTTGTACCTGACCCCGATAATGACTTTTCTTATCGCGATGATAGCGACACTCAAGTTTGATCGCAGGCACAACCGCACTTTCTACTTCTCCCTTTATTTGTTTTCGATCGTTTTGGGGTTTGCCGCCCTCGCCTTTGCCTTCTCGCTCTACAGCCACTGGTCTGATTTGAAAAGTATCTCTATCGTATTGAGTGGGGGCGTTGTCGGCGGAATCTTATTAACCCTTCTGCAACTCCTTTATCTTCCAAATATAGCTCTCGCTACCCTCTCTTACTTAACTGGTATCGGTTTCTCCTTTGGATCTCATTCAACTATCAACGCTTCACACGTGGTGCTCGGTCAAGTACCAGCTTTACCGTTTGTATCAGCGCTGCCAACAGGTATTCACAAAGAGTTGAGTTACACGGTCGGGCTCTGGGGGCTTTTCTTCATTTTAATATTTGTATTTACGCGAAGGGGAGAGAAATCAATTCTGCGCCTTACAAGAATTGCCACCTCGCAAGGAATCAAATTCTTCCTGGTAGTCGCGGCAGTTTCCTACTTCTCTGCGGGTGAGTTATTGACTAGTAATCTCAATCCAGTTGGAGTTATTTGGTGGCGATTTGTTGCCTATCTTGCCGCAGCATTTTTCTGTGCCGCTATTGTTGTCCTTTATATCCCCGCGTTGGTCCGCAGAGTGCTTCATCATGGCTAAGCGGATTTTGCTTTTAGCCTCGGGGGGAGGTTCACTCGCCGAGGCTATTTTGCAGGCTCGGGAGAGCGGAGAGATCAGCGCCGAATTCGTAGGTTTACTCAGCGATAGAGATTCACCAGCGTTGGGTATCGCACGCAGATATCGTCTCCCTGATTTCTATCTCCCCATGCGAAGCGATCGCACCCAATGGGATCAGGAGATATTTGAGCAGGTACAAGCGCTTTCACCCGATCTGGTCGTGAGCGTGGGCTTTATGCGAATATTGGCGCCGCACTTCGTCTCTGCATTTAAAGTTATAAATACTCACCCCTCTCTTCTGCCACTCTTCCCTGGGGCACATGCGGTCAGAGATGCGCTTGCTGCAGGGGTTACGACTACCGGAACAACAGTCCATTGGGTAGATGCGGGATTAGATACTGGACCTGTGATTTCTCAGCGCCAGGTAGCGGTTCTTCCCAGTGATGATGAGGTCACATTGCATGAACGCATTAAGATTGCCGAACGGGCTCTCATAGTCGAGACGCTCTCCGAGTATGGACAGACGGGAACGCTGTGAGCAATCGCAAGCCAATACGCCGCGCCTTAATTAGCGTTTACGATAAATCTGGATTGCTAGAACTGGGCGCAGCTCTAGCGGGCGCTGGTGTCGAGATTCTCTCTACGGGATCAACCGCAAAGACGTTAGCTGCTGCAGGAATTCCAGTAACGGCTGTCGAGGATTACACCGGCTTTCCAGAGATGATGGGTGGTCGAGTAAAGACGCTGCACCCCAGAATCCATGGCGGAATACTGGCAGATCAAAATAACCCTGAACATCTCGCAGCGATATCCGCACATGACATCGCTCCTTTCGACCTCATTGTTATCAACTTATATCCTTTTGCGCAGACGATCGCATCGAGTAATGACTTTGCTGAGTGCATCGAGCAGATAGATATTGGCGGACCTTCAATGCTCCGTGGTGCTGCCAAAAATCATGGTTCAGTTGCCGTAATATCAAACCCTTCTCAATATGCCTTTCTCATGCGTTCTATCGCCGCTGGTGGTTTTACTCTGCAAGAGCGGACCCGGCTGGCCATGGAGACCTTTCGCGTTACCGCAGAATACGATGCTGCAATTGCTACTTGGTTGGGTGATCAACTCGGTGCCGATGATGAGTGGAAAGCCGCAATCTTCCACCGTATCGCCCCGCTTCGCTACGGCGAGAACCCTCATCAAAAGGCGAGTGTGTATTCCAATGCAACGTCGTGGATTGAACCTGGAATTGCCCAGGCCGTCCAACTGCATGGCAAAGAGATGTCATTTAATAATTACACAGATGCCGATGCCGCAGTAAGAAGTGCTTACGATCATGTGGAGCCTTGCGTTGCAATTATTAAACATGCCAATCCCTGTGGAATTGCTATAGGTGAAAATATCGCGGTGGCATACGCCAAAGCCCACGCCTGTGATCCAGTTTCTGCATTTGGTGGTGTTGTAGCTACAAATCGTCCCGTCTCCTTAGAGATGGCAATGAAGCTCTCCGAAGTTTTTACCGAGGTAATAGTTTCTCCAAGTTATGAAGCGGGCGCTGTTGAAGTTCTCTCCAAAAAACCATCCATTCGAATCTTGACCTTGGCTCACTTTGTTAATTCTGCCGTGGAACGCCGTCCCATCTCCGGTGGTCTACTCATTCAAGAGACCGATCTTGTTAGCGAGCCTGGTGATTCGGTATCTGGCTGGACTCAGGTTTCTGGTGAAAAGGCATCGGCGGCGACACTTGCGGACTTGCAATTCGCGTGGCGGGCAGTGCGCGCAGTGAAGAGCAACGCAATACTCCTAGCTCATGATGGAGCTGCGGTTGGAGTTGGTATGGGACAAGTAAATCGCGTTGATTCAGCGCGTTTAGCGGTTTCGCGTGCCGGAGAGCGAGCACGCGGCGCGGTTGCATCCAGTGATGCCTTCTTCCCATTTGCGGATGGGTTACAGATACTCATAGACGCTGGGGTGAGCGCCGTAGTGCAGCCAGGGGGCAGTGTGCGTGACGAAGAGGTCATTGCCGCAGCGAGCTCCGCTGGAATTATTATGTTCTTCACAGGTGTTCGCCATTTCTCACATGCCTAGTTAGGATCAAGTTATGAGCGCACAGATCCTGGATGGCAAGGCAACGGCAAAAACGATTAAATCAGAGTTAGCGGTTATCGTCGCAGGGATGTCGGTGAAACCTGGTCTTGGAACGGTCTTGGTCGGTGGTGATCCTGGTTCGCTCTCCTATGTCGGTGGAAAGCACCGTGACTGTGCCGAAGTAGGCATCGCATCGATTCGAATTGATTTGCCAGAGACTGCGTCACAGGCCGATGTGCTTGCCGCAATTAAAGATTTAAATAATTCTCCAGAGTGCACCGGTTACATTGTGCAGTTGCCGTTGCCTAAAGGTATTTCCGCGAATTTGATTTTAGAGTCGATCGATCCCGATAAGGATGCCGATGGACTCCACCCGCTTAACCTTGGGAAATTAGTTATTGGAGAGCCCGCTCCACTTCCTTGTACTCCTCGGGGAATTATCGAACTCTTACATCGTTACAATATCGCCACGAAAGGCGCAGAAGTAGTGATCATGGGTCGTGGATTAACAGTTGGTCGGCCACTCTCGCTATTGCTCACTCGAAAAGGTGATGATGCAACTGTGACGATCACCCACACCTCCACCAAGGATGTCGCTTTTCATACTAAGCGAGCAGATATCATTATTGCTGCCGTGGGAAGTGCGCATTTATTGACTCCAGATATGGTCAAAGTTGGTGCCACGGTTATGGATGTCGGGATAACTCGTACCGATGCCGGCCTCTTAGGAGATATTCATCCCGGGGTGGCAGAAGTAGCGGCTTACATTGCCCCTATGCCTGGCGGCGTAGGTCCCATGACTAGGGCAATGCTTATAACTAACGTGGTTGAAATGGCTGGTCGTGCTAGCAACTCTCGGTAACAGACTCCGCCCGCTTAAGGGCTCCCAATTACTCTGGCGCAGCTTGGCGATCGCCCTCGTTGTAATGGGGGTCACAATCGGGATTTTTAGCGCGGTTCGCACCTGTTCTATTTTGGTTGCCCTGGGCGGCGGGCTTTATGCGTATATCGCTTACACAACCAGCGTCCCGCGCCGGACCATCGAACTCTTGATCCCAGCCGGTGTGACCTTGCTCCTCTTTATAGTGTCTTTAACCCTGCCGCACGCAAAGTAGGATTGCGCTAGTTCACTTTCAGGAGGATTCTATGAGTAGATCTGGCAAAGTCACGGTCGTCGGTAGCGGATTTTATGGTTCAACCACCGCTCTTCGTTTAGCCGAATACGACATCTTCGAAACTGTTGTGCTGACCGATATCGTTGAAGGAAAGCCAGAGGGCTTGGCGCTTGATATGAATCAATCACGCTCGATCGAAGGTTTTGAAACAAAAATAATTGGCGCAACAACCACTCCAGAAGGTGGTGGTTACGAAGCAACTGCAAATTCGGATGTCGTAGTGATTACAGCCGGTCTTCCGCGCAAGCCTGGAATGTCACGCATGGACCTTATCGGCATTAACGCTGGAATCGTGCGCGGAGTTGCAGAAAATATTGCAAAGCATTCTCCTAAGGCAGTCATCATCGTGGTCTCTAATCCGCTCGATGAGATGACCGCGCTCGCTCAACTAGCAACTGGATTTCCCCATCATCAAGTAATGGGTCAAGCAGGAATGCTCGATACCGCCCGCTTCACCAATTTTGTGGCTGAGAAACTTGCAGTACCAGTCGGATCGGTTAAGACACTTACTCTTGGATCACACGGAGAGACCATGGTTCCAGTCCCAAGTCGTTGCACCGTCAATGGTCAACCACTGACTTCGCTGCTATCTGCCGAAGATATTAACGAATTAGTCGACCGCACCCGCAACGGTGGCGCAGAAGTTGTTGCACTCCTCAAGACTGGTTCTGCTTATTACGCGCCATCAGCAGCAGCGGCTCGTATGGCCAAGGCTGTCATCGAAGATTCGGGCGAGGTCATGCCGGTCTGCGCCTGGGTTGATGGTCAATATGGAATTAGTGGCGTCTATCTTGGCGTCGAGGCAAAGATCGGCCGCACTGGAGTCAAGGAAGTAATTGAAACCGCACTTACCGAGAGCGAGCTCGCAGCTCTCAAGCTTGCCGCAGAGGCAGTTCGTGCCAAGCAGATCGATGTAAAAGACCTTTAAGCGAAGCACCTCACCAGAAAGCAGGGATGTCATGGCGAAGATCAAGGTAACGGGCACAGTCGTTGAACTCGATGGCGATGAGATGACCCGAATCATTTGGCAGTTCATCAAAGATAAATTGATATTGCCATACCTCGATGTGAATTTAGAATATTACGATCTCAGCATCGAAAATCGTGATGCTACCGATGATCAGGTGACGATCGACTCTGCCCACGCTATTTTGAAGCACGGCGTCGGCGTCAAATGCGCAACCATCACCCCAGATGAGGCCCGTGTAGAAGAATTTGGTTTGAAGAAGATGTGGAAGTCGCCTAACGGCACCGTCCGCAACATCCTCGGCGGAGTTATCTTCCGTGAACCCATTATTATTTCAAATGTTCCACGTCTGGTCCCCCATTGGACGCTACCAATCGTTATCGGCCGTCACGCCTTCGGCGATCAATACCGCGCCACCGACTTTCGCGTTCCAGGTAAGGGTAAGTTGACCCTCACCTTTGTTCCAGAAGATGGCAGCGCTCCCATTGAACATCAGGTCTTTGATTTCCCATCATCTGGTGTCGCTCTAGCAATGTACAACTTGGATGACTCGATTCGTGACTTTGCTCGCGCATCGCTCAACTACGGAATTCTTCGTAAATTCCCGGTTTACCTTTCGACCAAGAACACCATCTTGAAGGCCTACGATGGTCGCTTCAAAGATATCTTCGAGGAGATTTTCCAAGCTGAGTTTAAAACTCAATTTGATGCACTTGGAATTTGGTACGAACACCGGTTGATCGATGACATGGTCGCAATGTCACTTCGCATGCCTGGCGGTTATGTTTGGGCTTGTAAGAATTACGATGGCGATGTGCAATCCGACACCGTCGCTCAAGGTTATGGTTCACTTGGATTGATGACATCAGTATTGATGACTCCAGATGGAAAGACTGTTGAATCTGAAGCTGCCCACGGAACTGTGACTCGCCACTACCGCGATCACCAAGCCGGAAAGCAGACCTCCACCAACCCGATCGCTTCGATCTTTGCGTGGACTCAGGGACTTTCTCATCGCGCTAAGTTAGATAACAATCCAGAGCTCGCTACATTCGCAAAGAACCTGGAAGCGGTCTGTATCGAGACGGTTGAATCCGGCAAGATGACCAAAGATCTCGCTCTCCTCATCTCAAAGGATGCCCCTTGGCTCAATACCCAGGACTTCTTAGCAGCCATTGATGAGAACTTGCAGAAGAAGCTCGCTTAAAGAGTTGGCAGTAAAAAACCCCGGTGATCACTCACCGGGGTTTTTTGATTCCTAGAATTACTTGCTAATACGCTCGCCTGAATCAGATTCAAAGAGGTGAATTGCAGCTGGAATAGCCACAACCGTAACTGTCTCGCCAGGCTTTGGAGGATTCTTTGGATCCCAACGCACGATGACCTGTGCGCCTTCATCGCCAGAGTTAGCGAACTTGACGCCTGGATCTACTGGGCGACCATAGACGAAGGCATCGGAGCCGAGTTCTTCAACTACTTCGACGAGTACATGGAAACCAGCAGAAGCCGGAGTAAAGCCTTCTGGGCGAACGCCCACAGTGACCGTGCCGGTGAGGTGTCCTGGCACATCAATCTTGAAATCACCGAGGCTGGCCTTTCCGCCAGAGACTGGAGCAGTCAAAAGGTTCATGGCTGGTGAGCCGATGAATCCAGCAACGAAGGCGTTAACTGGTGTGTCATAAAGGTTACGAGGTGTATCTACCTGTTGCAGCAAGCCATCTTTGAGAACGGCTACGCGATCTCCCATGGTCATAGCTTCAACCTGATCGTGTGTTACATAAACCGTTGTAATTCCCAAGCGACGTTGTAGCGCTGCAATTTGGGTACGTGTTGCTACGCGCAACTTTGCATCAAGGTTTGAGAGTGGCTCATCCATCAAGAAGACCTGAGGTTCGCGAACAATCGCGCGACCCATTGCAACGCGCTGGCGTTGTCCACCAGAGAGCGCCTTTGGCTTGCGATCTAGATAAGGCTCAAGGTCGAGCAGTTTGGCAGCTTCGAGTACGCGCTTATCGCGCTCTTCCTTTGCAACGCCAGCGATCTTGAGAGCAAAGCCCATGTTTTCTGCAACTGACATATGTGGGTAGAGAGCGTAAGACTGGAAGACCATCGCGATATCGCGATCTTTTGGAGCAACATCTGTGACATCGCGATCACCAATGCGGATCGAACCGTGGTCAACCTCTTCAAGACCAGCGAGCATCCGAAGGGATGTTGATTTACCGCAACCCGAAGGTCCGACGAGAACAAGAAACTCTCCGTCATTTACGGTGAGGTTAAGTTTGTCTACAGCTGGCTTAGTTGTGCCAGGATAAATACGCGAAGCGTTTTCAAATACTACTGAGGCCATGAGTTATGCACTCCTTCTCCGGGCAGGTACGTGCCCGACGATCCGTTGGATGAAGGTAAATCACTAGCTGGCGGAAGCCCTCTAGTGGGTAAAGATTAGCCATCTTCCCCCTTAGAGCCAAGCCTTTTCGCGCCACGCTACCCTTAGGGCTATGGAACCAAAACCGCAGATAGGCACTACGGGCCAGCTCTTCCTGGACCTGCTCCTAGTCCTATTGTTCATTGTGGTTGCCGGAATATTTGTCGCCGCCGAAATCGCCCTAATCTCCTTGCGTGAATCTCAGCTACGGCAGATGGAGGCCGCTGGCGCTAAGCCCAAGCGCACCGCGCGCCTGGCAAAACTGACGAAAAATCCCAACCGTTTCTTAGCCGCCGCACAGGTTGGTGTGACCTTCTGCGGATTCCTATCGGCAGCGCTCGGTTCAGAGCGGATCGGAACTTCCTTCGTCATTCCCATTTTAGAGCGCTGGGGGTTATCCCACGGGCTGAGCACTGCGATTTCAGTCCTCTTCGTAACGCTGATGATTGCATATGTCTCTCTCGTCGTTGGAGAGTTGGTTCCAAAACGTTTAGCGCTTTATCGGACAGAGCAGATTGCGCTCGCGGCTGCTCCAAGCATCGATCGTATTGCAAACGTTTTTCGCCCCATTATCTGGGTTCTTTCTAAATCAACCGATGCAGTTGTTGGACTCTTTGGATTGAAACCGCAAGAAGTTCGCTCGGAAATTTCTGAGGCGGAACTCGTAGATCTCGTGACGGGACATGCGGCACTATCAGATGAAGAGCGAGATATCGTTGAAGATGTATTCAATGCGGGCGATCTGGTTCTGCATGAGATTATGGTGCCTCGTACGGAAGTGGACTTTCTCGATGTGGGTCTGACGCTCACCGAGGCAAAGGCAACCGCGGTTCGAACCGCGCATTCGCGCTATCCCGTTACTAGGGGGTCGAGCGATGAAGTTATTGGATTCTTGCATGTACGAGATCTATTAAATGCCCGCGAGGATGAGATGGGCAAGACCTTGCTCGATGTCATGCGCCCCGTAATATTTCTGCCGGGAACTAAAGGTGTCTTACCCGCGCTGACAGAGTTGCGAATAAAGCGGGCGCATCTGGCGATCGTGCTCGATGAATATGGTGGGACTGATGGCATCGTGACCCTCGAAGATATCGTGGAGTGCTTTATTGGGGATATCGAAGATGAATATGACGAACCCGAAAGCGAAGTGACCGCACAATCTCGCAGCGGGGACTATGAGATTGATGCCTTGATATCGCTGGAGGACCTTCATGAGCAGACCGGCATTGAGTTACCTAAGGGGCCATATGAAACCGTAGGTGGATTGATTATGCATCTGCTGGGTCGGTTGCCGGCGGTACATGATGTGATCAGCGTCGCCGGTGTGCGAATTACGGTGTTGACCCTAGAGGGAAAGCGCGCAGGGCAGCTTTTGATCTCGGCCAGCGATTAGTTCTAGGTAGGATTGCCGCATGTCGCAGCCCCGCGTTTTATCAGGAATCCAACCGACGAATGGCTCTTTTCATCTCGGAAATTATCTGGGGGCCGTAAAGCAATGGGTAGATCTACAAGAGAGCCACGATGCGTTTTATTGCGTCGTTGACCTGCATGCCCTGACCTCGTCTCCAGATCCCAAAGAGCTCCGTCAGAACACCCTGACATCGATAGCGCAACTCTTGGCGCTGGGAGTAGACCCCGAGCGCTGTACGCTCTTTCTGCAATCTCAGGTGGTTGAACACAATCAATTAGGTTGGATTATGGAATGCCTTACTGGATTTGGTGAGGCAAGTCGGATGACACAATTTAAAGATAAATCGCAGAAGGTGGGAAATGACCGGATTGGTGTTGGAACTTTCACCTACCCAATGCTGATGGCAGCAGATATTTTGTTGTACCAGGCTGATCAAGTTCCTGTTGGAGAAGATCAGCGCCAACACATTGAATTGACGCGAGATCTTGCCACGCGTTTTAACAGCCAATACGGCAAGACCTTCACAATTCCGCAAGGATATATCTTGAAAGAGGGAGCGAAGATTTACGATCTTCAAGACCCCACTTCAAAGATGAGCAAATCCGCAGAGTCCATGAGTGGCCTT
>Ga0214248_1000458_pt1 | contig 12270 bp, 22 predicted proteins | sample TroBogypolimnion_10_FD_153086 | JGI IMG/M metagenome (GOLD analysis project Ga0214248, IMG submission 153086) | Freshwater microbial communities from Trout Bog Lake, WI - 15JUN2009 hypolimnion | ecosystem: Environmental > Aquatic > Freshwater > Lake > Hypolimnion/Profundal zone | place: Trout... | reverse complement strand
AAGGATAGTGTGCAAGCCCCGAAGGGCTATTTATTTATAATTCAGATGGATGACTAATACATTCATTGCAATCACAAGGAACAATCTCACCATTTTTAATTGCGGCTTTTATATCTTTAATTGAGTCAAACCCTTTTACATGAACTACCTCATCATAAAATCTAAAGCCATTGGGTAAGTTCAAAATAAAATTATCAGGTTCATCAGTATCTACATCACGAGGAATATTTAATTTATATTTCATTTTCGCAATCTCCAAGCCCCGAAGGGCGGTTCGTTAAAAGTTGTAATCGTAGTGTTTGATGGGATGGTCAGCTAGTACATAACGATGACCATGTTTATCTTTCCAATCACCACGAACATTTTTTCTGATTCTAAAAACTGGACAATCTTCATCTGACTCGATAATCCATTTTTGAGCATTGTCACTAAACGCTGAGAAGCCGCCAACTACAAACTGAGTCACAACGCTAGGGTCTTTTTCAGCAATCATGGCTCGAATTTCTATGCACTTTGCTGAAACAATTTTAATTACTTCGTAAGGGTTTACATCTGTATAACCATGATGATTTGCGTATTTCATTTCGTTATCTCCCATAATTAACTGCAATTTCTTGAACGGCAAAGTTTTCTTGCAAAATTACCAAAACGTGTTCTCTATCGATACTATCTCCACAGAACTCAATGCCAAACCTATTGCTCAAGCGTACAATCTCAATGGCGGCACGAATTTCAACTTCTGCAAATCCCATATTGTAATGACCGCCAACACCGTAAAACCTATCGACATACTCAAAAAATTCTTCCATTTTCGTAATCTCCAATAAATTAATAACAACCACAACTTCATTATATACCTATTAAGGATAGTGTCAAACTGTTTCTGTTTCTTTCTCATACCAAAATCCACGCATAATTGTAGTTTTTGATACAGCGTAATCAATCACATCTTGACCCATGAATTGATGCTTTGAAACATAGCAAGTCTTAATCAGTTCGCCCTTGCTGTTGTAAGTGCGTAAGAAGTCAATCACCTCACATACTTTAGGATGTTTGCCTAGAGTCCAATATTTAGTTCCGATTGCGTAATCACCGTTGTCCATGTTTATTCTCCGATTAAAGACTCATTATTTTTTGAAGGGCAATCCGAGCTTCGAACGCCGCCACTTGCAAATCAATTCTGCTGAATGGGCAATAGTTAATTTCTTCAGCCAAGCCACCAGCCAGCAACGCTAGAGCTTCAACTTTTTTGATGGGGAAGTAACGCATTTGTCTAAGATTTTCAACGTAGTACCGACCATTATTTTGAGCAATAAATTTCATTTTCGTAATCTCCTATATTATTTTTGCTTGATAATATTCTATTAAATTTTTAGTAGTTAAAATATTTTTTAATCTACCTCTATAAACTTGTGGCAACCATTTTTTATAAAAATCTAAATCAGCTTCTAGCAAAATTAAATTAGTTTGAAGTTTGTTAATTTTATTAAATTCATAAACATTTAACATTTTCGTAATCTCCTTAATTCATTCTGTATTGAGCGATGGCTTCAATCATTGCCATTTCAGCATCTTCTAAACCAGCATCACCAACCGCCAGCAGGATTTTTTTGGCATCTTTATCAAGTTTGCACAAGTCAAAAATATTGAACTGAATACCATTTCCTAATTTGTAAAACATAGCTTCCACTTGATTATTAACTTTCTTTTCAATTTTGCTAACTTTCATTTTCGTACTCCCAAATAATTAACTAATGAACCAACAACTTCATTATATGCTTAATAAGTATTATTACAATAGATAAGTGTAAATAAATTAAATATATTTAAAAATATATATTTAATTATTAAATTTAAGTTATACTCCAATCTAATATTTTAATAAGGTTGAATAAATGGACATGATTATAAAAAATATTAGATTTAGTTTAAATTCAGGTCTATATAATCTTTCAGTAATTGAACGTGAAACTGAAGTCAGTCGCAATTATATGAAAAAAATTATGGCAAATGAAAAAGTACCAGCGTATGTAATAGTTGCACTTGATACATTTTTCAAAAATTTAGGAAAGCAATATGGATAAATCTATACGAGAAAAATTTGAGTCATGGGCAGAATTGCAAGGCTATAATTTAATCCGTCACTCACTTAGTCCTGACTATTACAATAGTTTAGAAACTTCAAACCTATGGAAGTGCTGGATGACAGCTTTTCAAATGGGTAGCGAACAGGTCAGTAACGTAATTATTTTGGATGAATAATGAAAAAGTTATCCACAGATTTGACAAAAATGACTGTTTTTCAACTTTCGATATGCTTAGTAAGGGGCTTTTTAAGCGATTTGGCGCACTTTGATGTTAGTCAATACAAGTGCATTACCCCCCATGTGCATAACTCGTAAAATCTGTGGATGAAATAGGCTAAAAATTGTGGATGAATTGTGCATAACTTTTTCAAATAACCTTACAAACTGTGGATAACTTTCGTCAGAAACAAGGTGAAAATAAAATGCTTGCAATGGGTTTTAATCTAATTTATGATTTATATATCACTTGGTAGTGATTAATTTAGTAGGGCTTCACATGCTAACTGGCGGTTACTAAGACCGTTCTACCAACTACTGTAAAAAGTAGAGTTAGCAGGTGAAGCCCTTTTTCATGGGAGTAAGAAATGGAAAAAAGAAAATCTATATCAAAGAAATTAAGATTTGATATATTTAAACGTGATGAATTTGTTTGTCAATATTGTGGCTCACACCCACCATCAGCAATACTTCATGTAGACCACATTCACCCAGTTAAAGAAGGTGGAACAAATTGTAATGATAATTTAATTACTTCATGCTCATTATGCAATTTAGGGAAATCTGCATACGACTTATTAACTAATGTGCCAATATCATTAAAAGATAAAGCTATTTTAATAAAAGAATCTGAATTACAAATTAAAGAATATTCAAAAATAATTAATAGTAAAAAATTAAGAATTCATGATGAAGCATGGGAAATAATTGCAGTTTTAGAAGGTGTAGAAGTTTGTGAAACTTATAATAAAGCTCAATTTATTCAGATTGAAATGTTTATAAAAAAACTTGGTTATCATGAGGTTTATGAATCTGCTGAAATTGCATATTGTAAATTTCCATATACGACTTATAACAAATTTAAATATTTTTGTGGGATATGTTGGAATAAATCAAAGGGCGAAAATCATGGCTAGAGCTAGAAACATTAAGCCAGCATTTTTTCAAAATGAAGATTTAGCTGAATTAGAACCAATTGAACGATTAGCATTTATAGCAATGTGGACTGTTGCTGATTATAAAGGGTGCATAGAATATCGTGCAAAAGGATTAAAGGTTCAATTGTTACCATATGATAATTGTAATATTGAATTAATCGTTACTAATCTTGAGCAGTCACGATTTATCACGACTTATAATGTCAATGGACAGAAGTACATCAAGATACTTAATTTTGAGAAGCATCAGAACCCTCATCCTAATGAAAAAAAGTCGGGTAGCAATATACCTGATATTACAGAAAAAGATGATGTAATCAATGACTTACAAAATATCGTGATTAATCATGACGAAGACGGAACTAATCGTGCTGATTCCCTCTTACTGATTCCTGATACCCTATTACCTATTCCCACAAAAAAACCCTTACGCACTATCGTGCTTGATAATTACTTTGAAGATTTTTGGTATAAATATCCAAAGAAGGTAGGAAAAGAAGCGGCAATAAAATCTTGGAATAAAATGAAGCCTGACATATTGCTAGTGATTGATGCTTTGAACTGGCAAGTAGAAACTAAACAATGGCAACAGGAAGATGGTAAATACATTCCTAATCCTGCTACTTATTTGAATCAAGGTCGTTGGATGGATGAAGCCCCAATAATTGATTCAATTCCATTTTAGGAGAATGAAATGATTGATACAGACAAATTAGCTTTCAAGAATATGTTAGTGGCAGTATTTTCTATTTACAATAAACCTACACCTGACAAAGACATCATGAGGATGTGGTGGCATAAGCTAGAACGATTTGAGTTTAATGTAATAGGTCGAGCTTTTGACAGGTGGACAGATATTCCAAATAAATTACCACAACCTGCCGATATAGTAATTCTTTGCAGACCACAACAAGAAATCTACAAAGCATTACCAGCCCCAGTAGATTTTGAGGGCAATCAAAAACACGCTGATGAATTAGCTATTTTTATACATGAACGCCTTAAACCTAAAACTGATTTCCATGCTTGGGCTAAACGTATTATGGCTAACCCTAAATCATTTCCTGAAAAGAGTGTTCAATATGCTAAAGAAGTGTTGAAATTAGCATGAGATGGACTAAATTAGACAACTACTGCTTGAAGTCAGGTGAATATTACATAGCCAAATATTATCTATTCGATGGTGCTATTTTATATGGACTAAGTAAAAACAACACGAACTGGGGATATTACGATTCTGCCGATGAAGCAAAAGAAAAAGCAAAGGAGTTAGAAAATGAAAGTAAACCTAGAGTTTGATGATGAAGATTCAACCTATGTGTTAATGGATTTAATGGTTTTAGCACATCTAAAAAATACCAAAGAATTTTTGGATAGCCAAGAAGAACTAGGAAATAATGAAAGCATTGTGCTTGATTCAGTCAATATTCTCATTGGGTACTTAGGAAAATAGCAAAATGAAGCAAATATTCATCCTTCGAGATAAAGCCGTTGTGGAATATGCTAGAGAATACCTCTCAGGCTTGCATCTTGATGCCCTACGCCCTTTAAAAGTAGTAATTGATACATTGACTAGGACAGGCGAACAAAATGCGAAATTTCACGCAATGTGTGGAGATATTGCAAAGAGTAAATTCAAGTGGATGGGTAAAGAGCGTACAGAAGCGCAATGGAAGGTTCTACTGGTATCAGGTCATGCTGTTGCAACAAAGGAAGGTAGTGAAGTTACCGTAGGATTGGAAGGCGAGTATATTAACTTACGTGAATCAACTGCGCTTATGAGTAAAACTAGAGGGTCAAGTCTTATCGAGTACACAATCGCATGGGCAAATGAAAATGGTATTAAACTCAATGATTAAGCCAATTAAGACTAAGCTATGTCGTGTATGTCGTGTAAAATATACACCTAACAGACCATTACAATTTGTTTGTAGTTTTGAATGTAGCTATACCCATGCTAAAGTTGTCAGAGTAAAGACAGAACGCAAAGAAACTAAAGAAGCTAAGATTAAACTTAAAAGCAAAGCCGATTGGCTTCGTGAAGCGCAAATAGTATTTAATCAGTTTATACGGTTACGAGATAAAGACGAGCCATGTATCAGTTGCCAACGACATCATGCAGGGCAGTATCATTGTGGTCATTTTTTAACGGTGGGCGCACATCCCGAATTACGCTTCTCCGAATTAAACTGCTCAAAACAATGCGCTCCTTGCAACAATCACTTATCAGGCAACATTGTTAAATACAGAATGAACCTAATCAACAAAATAGGATTAGACCAAGTAGAATTATTGGAAAGCAGTAACATACCAGCCAAATACACGATTGATGATGCCAAAGCAATCAAAGCACTATACAAACTTAAAATCAAAGGACTAACTGCATAATGCCAGCACCATCCAAATTAAATGACAAGCAATGGTGGGATGTCGAAAAACGTATCTCAGAAGGCGAATCTATGAGAGCATTAGCCAAAGAATATAAAGTTACTGAAGGTGCAATTAGGCATAGAGTAAATACGCACCTCAAACCTATACTTGCTTTAGCTAAACAACTTGCCGATGCGGAACTTGCTAAAGAAGCATTGTCTATAATTACGCAGGTAAAGGTACGCAGTCTAGCTGACGAGTTAAAGAGCATATCAGTACACTTAACAGGTGCGGCTAGGCTAGGGGCTATGACCTCTCATAAGCTCGCTGAATTGGCTAACATCCAAGTGAATCTGATTGATGAAGAAAATCCAATGGCTTCTGAAGATGCTATGAAGTCAGTAAGCGCATTGAGCCGTATGTCCAATGATTCAAGTCAAATAGCCATTAGCTTAATCAATGCTAACAAAGACCAAATGAACAAACTCTCTAATCCCGATGAAAAGGAAGTGAAAAGCATTAATGACTTCTACGCAGAACATAGCAACGCTGAACCCAGCGTTAAAATCATTTTGGCTAACGCCAGCACGTAACCGTATTTTGTATGGTGGTAGGTCAAGCTCTAAGTCATGGGATGCCGCTGGCTTCGCTATTGCATTGGCGCAATCAGCTAGGGTACGGATATTATGCACTCGACAATTTCAGAACAAGATTGAGGAATCAGTCTATACATTGCTGAAAATTCAAATTGAACGCTTTGGCTTATCCCATAAGTTCGAGATATTGAATAACAAGATTATTTGCACCACAACAGGTAGCGAGTTCTTATTCTACGGTCTATGGCGTTCCATTGATGAAATAAAATCGATAGAGTCAGTTGATATACATTGGTCAGAAGAAGCTCATTTACTGAGTGAAGCCCAATGGGAGATACTTAATCCTACGATTCGTAAGGAAGGTTCTCAACATTGGATTATATTCAATCCACGCTTATCAAACGACTTCGTGTATCAAAAATTTGTAGTTAGTCCACCACCTGATACAATCATTCGAAAGATTAACTACAACGAGAATCCATTTCTAAGCAATACGATACTTAAAGTTATTGATGCGGCAAAGAATGATGATTACGAAAACTACCTTCACGTTTATGAAGGCGTACCTCGTGACGATGATGACCAAGCAGTTATTAAGCGTTCACACATCATGGCGGCGATTGATGGACACAAGGCATTAGGTATTGAGCCTACAGGCGCAGAACGCATAGGCTTCGATGTAGCAGACTCAGGCGAGGACTATTGTGCTATGGTGCAATCACATGGCTCATTAAACCTATGGTCAGAGCTATGGAAGGCTAAAGAAGATGAACTATTAAAATCATGTACTCGTGTATGGACTAAATCTCGTGATGAAAAGGCATTAGTCGTATATGATGCTATTGGTGTTGGTGCAATGGTAGGTTCTAAGATTAATGAATTAAATTCTACCAATGGACTAAAAGTAAATCATCAAAAGTTCTTTGCTGGTGGTACAGTAGCGAAACCTGATATACAATATGCTAGGTCAGGCATTAAAAACAAAGATTATTTTTCTAACATCAAAGCGCAAGCGTGGTGGTTAGTAGCGGACAGGTTTAGAAATACATACAATGCTGTTAGAAATGGTCATGCTTTCGATGATTCTGATATGATATTCATTGATGGTAATATGCCTAATCTAAATCAGATTATTGATGAATTGACTACACCAAAGCGTGATTATGATAATGCTGGCAGGGTAAAAGTTGAAAGCAAAAAAGATTTAGGTAAACGTGATGTGGCTTCTCCTAACTTGGCTGATGCTTTTATAATGGCTAATTTGCCTAGCGAAATGAAGAAAAGCTCATTCTTCGGATAAAGGATATGCAATGCTAAATTGGTTTCGTGGTATAAAATCTGAAGAAGTTAAGGTCGAGGAAACAAAACCTTCACCTCGTAAAAGTCTATTTAGCACTCATGCTGATGAAAACCTAGACACAATCAAAACTACTGTAGGCGATTTACTTGCCGATATACAAAGCAAACAACCTATATTCAATCCTGCAATCAATCCACGTATGGCGAATGTCGGCATGGATGATTCAAGCGATGGCTATCCTGAATTTAAAATGTATGATGCAGGTAATAATTCCGTATCTAATGCGGTAGTCTTTTGGTACGCATCGCAAGGCTTCATAGGGGCGCAAATGTGCGGTATCGTTGCACAAAACTGGCTAGTAAACAAAGCGTGTGCAATGCCAGCCGATGATGCAATCCGCAAAGGTTACAACATTGTTTCAATTGATGGTGAAGAATTAGAATCTGATGCAGTAAAGTTAATGAAAGCCTATGACCGCTCTATGAGATTAGAGTGGAATATGCGAGAGTTTATTCGTAAAGGTCGTATCTTTGGTATTCGTATTGCCATGTTCAAAGTTGAATCAACTGACAAAGAATATTATGAGAAACCATTTAACATTGATGGCATTACTCCAAACAGTTACAAAGGCATTGTTCAAGTAGACCCATACTGGACAGCACCAATGCTAGATGGTCCATCAGCAAGCCAACCTGATACATTGCACTTCTATGAACCTACTTGGTGGATTATCAACGGTAAGAAAGTACATCGTTCACACTTAATCATATTCCGTCATGCAGAACCAGTAGATGTTCTCAAGCCACAATATCTCTATGGTGGTGTTCCACTAACGCAACAGATAATGGAACGTATCTATGCGGCAGAGCGTACCTCTAATGAAGCTCCACAACTTGCTATGTCTAAGCGTACAACCGTATGGCTAACAGACATGGAAGCGGTAATGGCTGACACTAGCTCCGCAATCAGTCGCATACAACAATGGGCGCAGTATCGTGATAACTATGGCGTTAAGCTAGGCGATAAAGAAGGTGACGAGTTTCAGCAATTTGATACTTCACTTGCTGACTTTGATGCGCTTATCATGACACAATATCAATTGGTTGCCGCAATCGCTGGCGTACCTGCTACTAAGTTGATTGGTACTTCTCCTAAAGGTTTTGGAGCTTCAGGTGAGTATGAAGAAGCTAGTTATCATGAGTTATTAGAATCAATCCAAACCCATGACCTAACGCCATTTGCTGAAAGACATCATCAATTAGTAATTAAGTCATTTGTTGAGCCACAACTAGGTGTTAAATTAAGTGCAGAAACAACGCTTAACTGGCTACCATTAGATACACCAACAGCACAAGAACTAGCCGCTACTAACCTAGCCAAAGCACAAGCTGGTCAGATATTGGTTACGGCTGGCGCAGTATCTAGCGAAGAAGAAAGACAACGTGTTGCTACCGATAAGACAGGCGGCTATAACGAGATTGGTTTGGAAGAAAACGAAGCTCCTGAAGTTGAAGAAGAAGCTGAAAATGATGATGAAAACGAAACTGACCATTTAGGTGCTGAAGATAGTGCTGAATTTACAGAATCTAAACATCCTAGAGCTAATAACGGACAATTTGGAAAGGGGGCTGGTGGTACTAAATCCCCAAAATCTCAATCAGCTTCTCATAAAGAAGCATCAGCTTCTAAGGGAAGTAGTGAGAAGAATGGTTCACCAGCACCTAAAGCTAACGAACCATTCATAGTTTATCGTGTAGCTGAACGTGAAGGCTTAGAGAATCGTAATGCTGGCAATGCCAATGGTGTTGCTTTGCATATCATGAATCAACAAAGTTCAGAAGGCGCACGGACTAGAGGAAACGCTCCTGACCATGTATATGCTTATCGCATTGTTCCTGATACGGATGTAGACGGTAAATATGAAGGGGCTACCTACAGCGGTACTATTAAAGGTAATAAAATTGGCAGAGTAGAAAATAAATATGGGATTGCTTACTCATTTCCTGAAAGTGGATATAAGAGCGAGTTAATTGGTAAAGTTTCTCTCGAAGATTTGAAGAAAAAGGCTGGAAATAGTGACTTTGATGACTTAGGTACTAATGCAGGTGGTGAGCTTATCCGCAAGCATTTTGAAAGCCAAACAGGTCAAGATATAGCCACATTCCATGAAAGTGACCATCCTCGTGCGGCTAATGGACAATTCGGTTCAGGTGGCATCCATGCAATAAGCCAAGACCCACATACGCAAGCCAAGACTACAGCATCTATCACTACACCAGCTTCTAAAGAAGCATTAGCGAATAAAGTACCATCACATTTAGTAGCCAAGAAAAAAGAAGTAACCGCTACAACGAAAAGTAAAAATGAACCTTCAACACATACTCGTAAAATAAATTCATTAATAGATGCCAATGGATTTCAAAGGTCGCCTGACCTTAGTCCAAAAGAAAGAATGGTAGAAACTAAATTTTATGAAGCTATATTAAAACATTTGCCTGAATTAATTGCTCAATATAAGGCAAAATTTGGCAATGATATAGACCCTGACAAAGTTAAAGAATTAAGTCCTTATTTTCTTAAAGATAAATCACTAACGGCGGCAGTCCATGAACCAAGCTCTACTTTATCTAAAATTCTATGGAAAAATTCATTAAAAGAAAAAGCCGCCAATGGTGACACTTCACCAACATTATTTACGGCTGGCGGTAGTGGTTCAGGTAAATCTGAAGCAATGAAAGTAGCTAAAGAATTAGTAGGAGCTAAAGATGATGCTCTTACTTTTGATTCCGTTTTAGGTAATTTCAAATCAGCTACAGATAAAATTAATGATGCACTTGAATTGACTAAAGGCAATGTGGATATTATTTATACCAACGCTCCAATCGAAACTGCTACCTTACTTAATCTTAAAAGAGAAAGAACTGTAAGAATTGCTACATTAATGGATGCTCACATAAAAGCATCTACTAATATTAAAGAATTACAAGAACACTATAAAGATAATCCTAGAGTGAAAATATCTGTTATTAATAATAAAGGCGTTGGATTAGAAAATATGGTAATGGGAGAATTATCTGATGTTCCTAAATACGAAATTGAAGGTCTAAGAAATAGGATTCTTACTCATGCTAAAAAATTAGTAGCAGAAGGAAAGATTGTAAAAAAAGAAATAATTAATGGTGAAGAAACTGGTAAAAAGATTGATGTTGGTGCTAAGAAATTGAAGATGCTTCTACAAGGCGAGAAAGACTCTTGACTCTATACTAAATAAGTGTAATAATATATCTGTTAAAAACCATAAATGGATATATTATGAAAACTCGAAATAGAGGGGTAGACGGCTACGTGCCAACTCCTGAAGAAATAACAAATGAACGTGGTAATCTTTCACAATCATTAGCCGCCACATTGATTTACACGACTCAATCTCGTTGGTCAGATTACGAGAAAGGTAAAAATAGGCTTCATCCTGCAATATGGGAGTTATTCTTAATTAAAAGAGGGCAATTAAATGAGTGACCAAAGCGAACAAAATAAAAGATTTGAAAAAGCTAAAGCTAATCTTATAAAAGAATTGAATGGTCGTGATTTAGCTGAATATGCCAATGACTTAGAACGTGAACAAGATAAGATGATGGCTGAATTTCATAAAGACCCTAAAGTTATTAAAATGTGGGCTGATATAGATAAAAGTCACGAAGAAGATGCTAAAAAAGGCTAACAATATTATAGGTGCAGGATTGCGACCTAATGTTGGCATATCCACAGCTTACGCTAAAACTATTGTCAATGAATTAGAATTGATGTATCGTGACATTCAAAGACAGCTTGATAAAATAGCTAAAAGTGAAACTTATGGTCAGGCGATGGATGCTTCATTAGCCAGCCAATATAGAATTATGCTTAATGCTCTATTGCGTAAATGGAAACCACGATTTGATAAAGTAGCTAAAAGTGCTACTGAGCGTATGATTGAGCGTTCTCTTAAATATAGCGATATTGCATTAAAAAACTCGCTACCTGATATAAGCATTGATACCTCGTATAGTAACGCTATACTAGATGATGTGATTAAAGCCAGCTCATTAGAAGCGGCTAATTTGATTAAGCTAATACCTTATAAGTTTTTGAATGAAGTACAAGGTCAAGTAATGCGTTCCATTACAACTGGGCGTGGCATGAAAGATTTAGTACCTTTTTTAACAAAAAAATATAAAGGTAACGTGCGCCATGCTAGACTTGTCGCATCAGACCAAACTCGCAAAGTTTTTCAGTCAGTTAATACAAACAGATTGAAGGCTGTAGGAGTGAAGAAGTTTATTTGGATTCATTCAGGTGGTGGCAACGAACCTCGTGAATTACATATCAGAATGTCAGGGAATGAATATTCTTTTGATGACCCACCTTATATTGGGGATATGTATGGAGCAAGGGTATATGGCTTACCTGCTGACTTGCCAAATTGTCGTTGCATTTGTAAGCCCATCATCAATTTTGATTTAGAGGAATGACCATGAAAGATAAACTAAACGCTGTTGAATCAGCAAATATGTCAATCAGCTCCATTGCTGGTTTAGGCGAATCAGCTCAAGCAGAAGGTGTTTACACTTTCAAATGTTTCGATAAAGTAGGTGGTTCATTACTTTGGGAACAAGTTATTGATAACGTAGTAGCTACAGTAGGTAAGAATTTAATGTTACAAACAACCTTAACTGGTTCAGGTTATACAGTAGTTGGTCCATACATGGGGTTGATTTCTTCAG
>Ga0214248_1000438_pt1 | contig 12694 bp, 15 predicted proteins | sample TroBogypolimnion_10_FD_153086 | JGI IMG/M metagenome (GOLD analysis project Ga0214248, IMG submission 153086) | Freshwater microbial communities from Trout Bog Lake, WI - 15JUN2009 hypolimnion | ecosystem: Environmental > Aquatic > Freshwater > Lake > Hypolimnion/Profundal zone | place: Trout... | reverse complement strand
AGCGAGTGAGAAATCAGCGGCAGTTGTACTGGCGCTTATAGTTTTGCCAGGGTTATTGGTTAACGAGATCATCCCGGCTTCCTCGGCTCGCTTCCTCTGCCCCAACATCTAAAGTCGAGACCGTTCACCCCCAGGGGTTAGGTTGCGCCCTAAGTGTAGGTCAGCAACTCCAATTTTCGGAAATTGCGCACCCACAAAGCCGAGGCTTCGCGCCTATATTTCACTTAACTCTGATTCTTGCCTGAAGTCCTTCGCGAAAGCGCACGCGTCATCTCGCGATTAGCTTCCTTCTCCTTCAAGTCGTTCCTCTTGTCATATGCCTTCTTGCCCTTGCCAAGAGCCAATTCGACCTTCGCCTTACCATCCTTAAAATAGAGTGAAAGTGGCACCAAGGTAAGTCCGCCTTGCTTGATGATCCCAGCGATCTTGTCGATCTCCTTCTTGTGCATCAGCAGTTTTCTATCGCGCCGCGGAGTGTGGTTATTCCACGTTCCCTCGGTGTACTCAGGAATATGAACATTGCTCAACCAGAGCTCTCCATGATTCATCATGGCAAATCCATCGATTATGGATGCCCGGCCAGCTCTTAGTGACTTGACCTCAGTTCCAGTAAGCATGATTCCGCATTCCCAGACATCCTCGATGAAATAGTCATGGCGAGCACTCTTGTTCTGCGCAATCAGCTTGCGGCCTAGCTCTTTAACCATTTCATCACCTGCCTTCTTGGAAACTCGGAGTTGATTCTGCAGGCGCAATCGTACCGTGCGAAGTGAAGGTAATTTTTAAAAGGATTTGCAACTTCTACTTCTTTGTCGTGGCACTCTTTCCAGAATCCAGCGCAACTAGCCCCGCCAGGATTGAGACTGCCTGTGAAATTTCATGATTCTCATTCACCTTAAGGTCAGGGGTGATTCCAACCTGATCAATGGCACGCCCTGAGGGTAGGTGGTATTGGCCAACGGTAATCTCTAATTGGGAGCCATCGCTCAAAGTGCTGATCTCTTGAACGGTACCTTTGCCATAACTTTGCTCACCGATAATGACGGCGCGATTTCGATCCTGTAGAGCTCCTGCAATGATCTCCGCCGAACTCGCCGTGGCTCCATTGATTAACACGACCATCGGTGCAGTATCTGGGAGTGAATTAAATGAACTCATAATTTGGGGCACTCCCCCTTTGCGATCATAAGAAACTATGAGTCCGGGGCTTAAGAACTCCGACGCCAGGCTTACTGCCACGTTAAGCACCCCTCCTGGATTATCGCGCAAATCCAAAATCACCCCGCGAGTATGTGGGTACTTGGCAAGCGCTGTAGCGACATCATCCGCTGCATGAAGTGAGATAGCCAAAACTTGGATATATATTGTTTTTGGGGCAATTTCTGATGCGAGAACATCCCCGGTTAGAACGGCTTCCCGCTTCAGAATTACATCAGTCGCAATCCCATTGCGACGTATACTCAACGCCACCCGAGTACTTGGATTTCCTCGAAGTGCAGCTATCGCAACTGCAACCGTTGCATCAGAAACATTGGCTCCATCAACTGTCAGCAATTGATCAGAAACTTTAACACCAGCTCGCGACGCGGGAGAGTTTGACTGAACGCTGGAAATTTCTAATTGGTTGAGCGGAGTCCTACGTAACCAAATTCCTATTCCTGAATATCTCCCTTGCAATGTTTCATCAAATGCCGTCGTTGTAGCGGGAGGAAAATAATTGGACCATCTATCTTTGGTCGCCTTGAGCACTGCTTCAATAGCTGCCCGTTGCAAAAGAACTTCTGTTGGAGAATGGGGATCCCCGCTCGATACTCGGGCGATCGCCTGATCCACAAGGGAAAGAGGGTGTTGGTTTTCACTGATGAGATACCCCGAGGTATATGAGCCTCCAACAAATAAAGCGAGAACGAAGGTGCCAAAAATAATACGAGCGCGCTTTACTTTGAAAGAAATTTTCTTTCCAGCCGAAGTGATGCTTGGCCCTGCATTATCGCTTGAGCTGTTATCACCCGATCCATCCGCGCCAGTCGACATCATTCCAGAGCCAACTTCGCCACTAGTGGAGTTATGAGCCATGTGCGCAATTAAGGGAGCGTCAGACTTTAAGGTACTTACGCAGTGTAAGCACAGATGCAACCGCAGAGACGAATAGCCCAACCCCAAGTAGCACTGAAGATGTGATCCACACATCAGTCCACCTAAAGAATCGTGTAAAAGAGAGGAGCGGTGCCACCTTGGCATCGACAAGAGTCTTGATTCCCGCCAGTAATCCCGTGGAAACCGCCCAACCTAAGAGAGCCGATATCAACCCCTCGAGCAAGAATGGAAGTTGAATTGAGAACGAGGATGCTCCAACAAGGCGCATAACGCCCGTTTCGCGTCGTCTACTAAATGCGGCAAGTCGCAGCGTATTACTGATGAGAAGGGCAGCGGTTAGTACGCTGACGATTCCGATAAGAAGTGCGCCATCACGAAGAACGCCGAGCAATTTAAAGAACTTATCAAGGATCTGACGTTGATCCTGCACTGTGTCCACGCCTGGGCGCCCCGCAAATGCACTTTGAATAACGCTGAACTGGGTCGGGTCCTTCAACTTAACTCTGAAACTTTCAGGTAACTGATCAGGCGTTACGTTCTGTGCAATTGCCGATCCCTTGAATTGCTCTTGGAAATGTTGATAGGCCTGCGCCTGTGATTCATAATAAACCGTCTGCACAACGGGTAACGAAGTCAGGTCGGACTGAATTGAATTCCGCTGGGTAGAAGTTACAGGGCCGCCCGAACACGAGGGCGATTGCGAGAGAGAACCGCAGAGAAAGACAGATACTTCGATTTTGTTATACCAATAATCCTTCATTACCCGCACCTGTGAATTGGCAAGGAGGCCAACGCCAAGTAGCGTCAATGAGATTGCAACGGTAATTACAACAGCAAAGGTCATAGTGAGATTTCTCCGTAACCCGATACGGACCTCGCTAAATACAAAACCTGCGCGCATCTTTACCTCTCCCTTGCTTCATCGAACTTCTTTGCAAATGCGTTCATCACTAAATCAACCGGTATATCCATAAACTCCGCGAACCTGATCGCGAATTACATGGCCATTCTCAAGTTCAATAACGCGCTTTCGCATCTGATCTACGATGCCGGCGTCATGGGTTGCCATAACAACCGTGGTTCCATCGCGATTAATTCTGTCGAGCAACTTCATGATGCCAACGCTGGTAGCTGGATCCAGATTTCCAGTAGGTTCATCTGCGATCAAAATCATTGGGCGACTGACATATGCGCGGGCAATAGCCACGCGTTGCTGTTCTCCACCTGAGAGTTCACTCGGCTTACGTTCGCCTTTCTCCTCTAAGCCAACCATCTCAAGAACTTCTGGTACTTCACGATTGATCTCCTTTTGGGAGTAACCGAGGACATGCAAGGTGAAAGCTACATTTTCAACAACAGTCTTGTTGGGCAAGAGGCGAAAATCTTGAAAGACAGTGCCAACTTGGCGGCGCAGCTCGGGAACTTTATGCGCGGCAAGGGTGCCCAACTCTTTGCCGGCGACAATTATGTTTCCGCTCGTTGGTTGGTCCTCACGGAGCACCAACCGGAGGAAGGTGGACTTTCCCGAACCCGAGAGGCCTACGAGGAAGACAAACTCCCCTTTGAGGATTTCCAGGTCTACCCGGTCGAGCGCCGCTCGATCCTGCTTCGGGTAAATCTTGGTGACGTTCTCAAATTTGATCACTTAAGACTCCTGGAGTGTGGACGCTAGGGCGAGGGTACCTAGCCAGTTTAGTTTGGTTGCACGCCTAACTTAGGGAGATTGGGCTCAGATCGGCTGTGAAAAAGTACATAAAGTCGGGCAAATCGGGTACGAGAATTCGGTGGTTGGGGTCGGAATAGTCAAAGTCCGAATTAATAGTGTGAATCTATGCCGTTGGATCTGGGGCAGTGGCACTTATCGACGCCTTCGCCCGTGGCACTTATCGACGCGTTGTGCTGCCTTGCTATCCCTTGCTATCCCTTGCTTCCGCTCATCCTCCAACGAATGCCCGCTTCAATAAATCCTTCGAGGTCACCATCGAGTACGGCAGCAGGATTTCCCACCTCGTAATCGGTGCGCAGATCCTTCACCATTTGGTACGGGGCCAACACATATGAGCGCATCTGATTTCCCCAGGAACCAGAATTATCACCTTTGAGGGCATCCATACGGGCACGCTCTTCTTGGCGGCGACGTTCCAATAACTTCGACTGCAAGACCGCCATGGCGGTCGCCTTATTCTGAATCTGAGAGCGCTCGTTCTGACACGAGACCACAATTCCAGTTGGAAGGTGGGTAATGCGAACAGCCGAGTCGGTGGTGTTTACACCTTGACCACCTGGACCTGATGAACGGTAAACATCGACTCGTATCTCTTTCTCATCAATTTCAACGTGATCCGATTGTTCGACAACAGGGACCACTTCAACTCCTGCAAATGAGGTGTGGCGACGGCTCTGCGAATCAAAGGGAGAGATACGTACCAAGCGATGAGTGCCTTGTTCAACGGAGAGCTTCCCATAGGCATATGGGGCGCTGATTCTAAATGTTGTCGACTTGATACCGGCCTCTTCGGCATAAGAAGTTTCCAGGACATCTACCTTGTAATCATTGCGCTCGCAATAACGGAAATACATTCGGCTAAGCATTTCGGCCCAGTCTGCTGCTTCAACACCGCCGGCTTCTGAACGAATTGTCATGAGCGCATCTCGTTCGTCATATTGCCCACTGAGGAGTGTTTGAACTTCCAAATCTCCGATAGCACGGGTAACCGCATCAAGTTCTAGCCCCGCATCGAGCAGTGCCTTTTGATCGTTATCTTCTGCGGCTAGTTCCAAGAGAACAGGTACATCTTCAAGCCGGCGACGAATCGTGGAGAGTCGATTGATTGTCGCCTGGACCCGAGAGAGCTTGCTGGTGACTACTTGAGCTTTTTCGGGGTCATCCCAAAGATCCGGGGCGCTGGCATCTGCCTCTAAGGTGATCGCATCCACCTTCAATTTAGGTAGGTCGAGCACCTTTTCAATACTTACAAGAGTGGCGTCGAGTTGTTTCACCTCTTGCAAATACTCGCGCGCTGCCATAGGTAAAGAGTAATGGTTCTAGCCGGTGCTCTTTATCCCCTAACTCCGCCAATTATCGAAGTTGCTCCCACGGTTGAGGTTACGGTAGTCGAATTTGACCCAATCCCAAGTGGCAAATTGAGTAATACTGGAATCTGGGCCACGATAGTTCCGCTTACCTCATCACCCAAGCAACTCCAACTAGTCAAGGCAATGGGATTGCCACGTAATGAGGAGCTGGCAATCTCAGATTGGAAACCAGCCAGCGCCGCTGAACAATCGATAGGGATGCGAAATTGCGTGACATCAGATCCCGAGGTATCCATGAGAATATTTCCAGAGTAATAACGCGATAGTGATAGCTGATGCGCAGCACGCGTGATTGCTACCTCACCAATCTCGACAAGTTGACGCTTAGCTAGGAAGTTGTCAGATATATCTACCAGCGCGAGTGAGGCTATTAGCAATAAGAGGAAAAGTCCAAGAACGAGAATTACCAGACTCCCACTATCATCGCGAAAATTTCGCCTAAGAAAATTGAACATCAGCGCCATGCATCAACGATCTGCACATCACTGGCCGAAAATTGCACCCGGGGAGCGGACATAAATCGAAAAATTCCAGAGAATTTATTCTGTAGGCGGATGAGTGAAGCCGTGACTTTCACTTTGGCATCTGGGGTGAGACAGGGTGAGGCTGAACATTCGACGGTCACAATGGGGATCTCAGAAATTCCATCGGGTTGCAAAATTCGAGTTTGAAAGATGCGCACGATGCTTTGCAACCTTGCAGATTCATAGCTCTCGTTTGGACTTGTAATAAATGCGCGCGCACTCTGCCTGGCCAAGTTGTGTAGATCGTTCTTTAAAGCAGAATTCTCGTGCACAGCCCCAAGATAAATAATTATTGGGATCATCAAGGGGAGCGCTAGCACGACGAATTCGACAATTGCGCTTCCGGAGTCATCTTGGCGCACGACTTTTCGTTGGCATGGGCTCCAACCGATGCCACTCACTCTTATATTGCTCACTCTTATATTGCTCACTCTTGTACCGCGACTCCTGTTGTTATGAACATTTCGCCACCTGGAAGCAGTGGGGTCACCGCAGGAACATGCATCTGGCGCTGGCCAACCAGAACGGATCCGCCGCCGGGAAGTGGAAGGGCAATCGGCGGAGCGCTCCAGGTCAAAGTCCCGAGGTTCGCTGAACTTGAATTCAACGGCGAGATAGAGGCGCCCATCGCGTCATACGCAACGGCCCCTTGAGTCGTCTGGCTATATGAATCCCGCGAGTAGACCGAGATGCCAACTTGCGAAACGGTCAGAAAGAGGACCATTAGCGGTATCAGTGTGAGTGCGCTTTCCAGATTCCCACGATCATCGCTGAGAGATTGATTGGTTCTTCTCTGAACTTTTCTGAGCGCTTCACCGTTCACTTTCACCGAATCCCATTCATCGAATCTAAGGAATTTCGCAGTATGGAATCGATCCGTGGGGCCGCCAAGGTCCAGATGCCTGTCACCAACCCGGTAGTCATTAGAACCACAAGGACCCAACCTGGAACATCTCCGCGGTCATTGCGAATTACTTGGAAGACATAAATTGATCGGTCAAGCCACCTTTCAGAAGCCCTAGCCATCAACTTCCTCATTACATTGGGCATTTTCTCTCCTAACGTTCATCGAATTATTTTTAACCTTTAGTTTTGATCTATTTTAGAAACCCACGCTCTTTCCCAGCGCAAAATACGAGGGCCACAATGCAAAGAGAACAGAAATGGGAAGAATCAGGAATACCACTGGAATCATCAGAGCTATCTCTGCCCTGCCAGCGGCAGCCAAGAGACGGGAGCGCTCTTCATTGCGGACCTCTTCCACTTGGCGATTTACGACATCAACCAGCGGCGAACCTCGTTCCACCGCAATCATCAACGAATCACAAAATCTTCGAACCATCGGTGATTGAATTCGTGCGCTCAGCACATCAAGTGCATGTGAAAAACTGGCGCCTCTTTGAATCTCTGCAACTGAATCCCGCAGCAAGAGTGAGAACTCCCCACTAGTCCGTCGACTGATATGGTCGAGAGCTGTAGCAGGACTTAAGTTGCCGGCTAACAAAATAGCGAAGAGCTCAACTACTAGTGGAAACTCCATCTCAATACGCCGTCGTGATTTCTTACTCTCGGATTTATAGTTGAAGTTGTTGTATCCAGTGACAATCTCATGGCGAAATTCCTGCCATAAGATGTAGATCGCAACACTCAAGATCGGACTAATTGCAATCAGGGCGAGCAACAACCTCATGGGCTCGCCTCCAGAAATATGCGCGGAATGCTCTGTACTCGCCCAACTCGCGACATCCATAGATAGGCCAGAGCACTCAGTGCTACGCCAAAGAGGAGGATGAGATTTCCAGTACCGGTCGAAAATGCCTGTAGGGTGCTGGGCTGCGTTGACAGAATTACGAGCAGGATCCATGGCGCTACGGCAGCCACCACGGCTGAATTCTTAACCCACCCCAGCTTTGCATGTATCTCACCGCGTACCGCAATATCACTTCGGATAAAGTCCCCCAACGTCCGAAGCGTTATTGCAGTATCACGGCTCCCTGTCCCTCGCGCAAAATCCAGTACCTCGCAAACCTGATCGGCAACGGGATCGTTAAATTCGACTTTGATGTAAATAAATACTTTTTCAATATCGCCCCCGGAAAGTAAGAGTTCTTGGCACGCCTTAAAGATGGGGCGTGATATCTCTGGGCCACGAATAGCTAACCCTGTCAGCGTTTCTGCAATAGAGAGTCCCGATCGCAACCCAGAAATCATGTGATCGAGAAGTTCTGGCCATAGACCAGCCAGTTGAGCTTGCCTGCGCTCTGCTCTTCTTTTAGTGAGAAGGTACGGGATCGATGGCGAGAGAGCTGCAAATGGGAGTGCCAGGAGAGTCGAACCAATCAAGAGTTCCGCGACCAAGAATCCAGTTAATGCCGAGAGGAGAAGGTGACTGCGTTTTATTGAACGTCCTGCAACTCTGCTTTCAACCCTGCTTTCGATCTTTCGCATCATGCCGATAACCCCGCCTTCGCAGGAGCGAAGATTCGCGATGGATCTCCGAGTCCAGCTTCGTACCTTCCATTGCGATAGGTGTAAAGATTTTCAATCTCAGCGCGATCGTTCTCTATTCGCCCTGTGACATGCGAAATCTCAACGATGCGCCGCTCTCCACTTTCACGCAATATCGTCGTATGCACAATGAGATCGATAGTCGCTGCAACAATTGGAGCGACGAATTGATATGAGATATTTTCACCCGCCAGCAATGGAAGAGTTTGTAACTTAGCGATGGCATCACGTGCAGAGTTGGCATGTATCGTCGCCATTCCCGGTAACCCGGAATTGAGGGCGATGAGCAGATCAAGAGCCTCGGCCTCACGAATCTCACCAACGACTAGGTGCGAAGGTCGCATCCGCAACGCTTCTTTTATCAACTTACGAAGTGGAATTTCCCCATCCCCCTGCAGATTTGCTTGCCGAGTTTGCAGGGCTACGCAATCGGGAAGTTGTGGTTTAAGTTCGAAGACTTCTTCGATGGTTATTACCCGACTATGGAGTGGGGTTGCACTCACCAAAGCGTTCAGGAGCGTTGTCTTCCCGGCTTGCGTTGATCCGCTCACCAGAATATTTAGACCTTCGAGAACAGCTCTAGTTAGGTAATCAGCAATAGCAGGAGTCATCACTCCAAGCTCTGCCAAATTGGCCAGCGAATTCCCGCGAATTAGGTGCTTGCGAATATTCACTGCCCAATGCGTCGCCGTGACATCTGGTATTGCCACATGTAATCGGCTCCCATCTGGCAACCTGGCATCGACAAAGGGATGCGAAAGATCTAAACGCCGACCGCCCCACATCAAAAGCCGTTCCACGAGATCGCGAATATCTTGTTGTTTGAGCACCATATTTGTGAGCTGGCTGACCCCTGTGCGCGCAATAAATATGCGATGCGGGGAATTGATCCAAATCTCTTCGACCGTTGGATCTGCCATTAATCCGGCCAGTGGCCCGAATTCATTTGTTGAGTCATTCACGTGCTCAGGAAACTCTAGGTGGCTTCGCGGAATGGGAATCTGGATTTTCGCTGGGGATAACTTCCGCCTGTGGAAAGGTCTACAGGGATTACTATCAGGCGTGGCTAAAAGAACTCGTTCCCATATCGGCTTCGCATCTGCATCAGCGATAGCGCTGGTAGGCGTATTACTCCTCGCTGGCTGCGGCGCTCCATCCGGCGATGTGCGACCTTCGGATAGCTCATTGGTTACTGGAATCAATCTCTTAGTTTCGACATTCGGGGCGAATCATCCAAAGATGGTCAACTGGGATACCGCGGCGCTCAAAGCTCAACTCGGGCAGAGATTGCCTGTTGGAATTGATACTGATGCGGGCTGGTTTCTGCAATGGCCGAACGCTACAAAAGGTCAATTGTCCCAGGTCATCGTTCCGTGGGCCCTATTGGGCCAATTTCCAAATAACCCACTGCCCTATTTCAATCGGTACAAAGGTGGAAATTTAGTTCCGCAAGCGACCTCTCTGGAACTAGTTAAAAATGTCATCAAGGCAGAGATGCAGGGCGATCAATACTTCGGAGCGGTCGTCAATATTCGGAGTTCCGCCATTAATCCACAATGGATAATCTTCACCACAGTGCCTTACCTACCCGTAACAGATATCGCTACCGGCTTTGCTACCGTAAAGAATGGGCAATGGAGCGTCATTGATTTTGGAACCGCTCTCGTCGGATGCGGAACAGTTCCGCTCAACGTTGAAAGTGAGTTCGGTTATAAATGTCCGTAAGGTCACAGCAATCGCAAAGTCTCTGGGAATCCACCCTGCTTCGCCGCACTTCGCGGAGTTCGGTAGTAATTGTCAGTAGTTTTATATTGGCAGCAACCTTCGGATTATCCGCCTGTGGCGCTGCAACATATTCTGAAAGTTCTGGCCTTCCCAATATCAAGGTAACGCCTGGCGCCGTAAATCCTCTCGTTTCCCAGGCAAACATTCGAAGCACGATCTGCGTCTCGGGTTGGACGGCGACGGTCCGCCCTCCTGTCGCCTATACCAATCAACTTAAGTACAACCAGCTGCACTCCGGATATAACCTCAACGGAGATCTCAATATGAAGAATTACGAGGAAGATCACATCGTTCCCCTAGAGGTCGGTGGCCATCCCTCTAGCCCGCTCAACTTATTCCCAGAACCACGCAACATAAAGTTCAGCGCATACCTCAAAGATCAGTTAGAAAATCGTATCCACCAGTTGGTATGTGCGGGAACGTTAACCCTCAAAGCTGGGCAAGCTGTTTTCTTAAGCAATTGGGAGAAGGGCTATGCAAAGTATGTGGGTCCGCTTCCTTAAGCATCTACTGCTCTCAATTTAAATCTTGATTCAATACCTTAAATTTTGAATCCGAAGACCTCCGCCAACGCCAGCAAACTTTCCCGACCATCATGCCAACGTGATGCATACTCCACTCCAGCTACCTGCCTTGGCCTCTCTCGCGCCGCCCGCCTAATCTCTGATTCAAGGGTTTCGGGAGAGATGTTAATGATTGGGATTTCCCCCGCTTCGGGCGGTAAATAGCTCATCACTAAACGACCGGCAGCAAGTGCCTCGATAGGGAAAACTCCGACAACTCCAAGAAACTGATCAATCACCAAATCTGCCTGCGCCATCGCATCTGGAATCTCAGAATGCATTAGGGTCTCGCCGTTAGCTATATAGCTGTGATAACTAATGAGACCTTCATCGCGTAATTTGATTAAAACCGGTTCGATTAATTCAGCGGACTTTAACCAGGAGCGACTGGGCAGGAAGAGAACACGCATCTTTCCTTCAGGCTCTGGAAAAATCGGGGCCGTCTTCGCCACCTGTTGGAAACGATCGAAATCTATGGTGACCGGTAGCCAATGTGCATCTGGAACATCGAGCAAGAGATCTTTCGTGGTTACAAAGATTGGGATCTTTTTCTCGCGGAGCAAGGGCAACACGGCAGCGTTCTCTGCGCTCCGAACCTGCAACTTCTCGAGATCAGGACTCTCGTTATGGAAGGGCGAGTATGGGTTTCTAGCCGCATGAGATTTGGTATCGCGAATATCGCTACCATGAAAAATAACCCCGAACTGCTTTCCCATAAGCTCCATCAACTCAAAATCTTCCAGGATCTGATTTCGACCATCCTTGGCATTGAGCAACCTAAAGATGGGACGCAGAGATTCAAAGAGGAGCACATCTTTGGTGGATGCTACGAGATCTGCTAGCTCCTGCCGCTTCTGGAACTCGCGCCAATCGCTCTGATTAAGGGCAAAGTCTGAGGTGAACCACTCGTTGGCGAGGTCACCCGAAATGCGCAGCGATTGTGATGGTAGGCCCGCGTGAGTGAGTGCGCGACTCCACAACGTTCCTTGATTTGCAGAGTTTGTTGGTCCGATGAGGAAGCTGGGTTTTCTGCGCAGAGGTGATCTAACAAATGCGATGGCTTTGCGCTTACGCGAGATGATACGAAGTCGAGATTCACGCTTGAATCGCACTTTCCATGCATCAAAGAGCTTTCTCTGTTTAAGGTAGTAACGGCGACGAGCCTTCAGATAGTTCACCACGGTACTCACCGAATTAGTATCTCACGCCCGCAGGCGTGGGGCTTTACCCTTTAGCTTCGCGTAGCGATTCGTGACCGATCTCTTTGATCCGCTCGTGCGCCTTGCGTAGTTGCAATTCTAAGCTTTTCACCGCTAAATCAAATGCAGCGAGATCATTAAATGCCTGACCTTCGGCACGAAGGAACGGACCGCTTCCCTGTGTAGAGAGTGTTACCGAGTGGGAGGTCTTGCCAAATCGAGGATTAGGTTCGTGAATAATTTCTACCTTTATTCCATCAATGGCGACACTAAACCGTTGCAGCGTTTTTAGCTTATCTGAGGCGATGGAGCGAAAATCTTCGGCGAGCACAGCATTACGAGTATGAAAGATGATCTCCATATCAAGAAGTTACTCTCTATCTATTGCCCCCACAAGTGGAAAGCAGTTTTATTGATCTTTTATTTTCTGTGAACAATTAGCGATTGACGCTTGATGAGTATGAAGCTCAGGAGTATGAGACTTGGCACTCCCACGAACCAGGTGAGTGGCAATCACTCCACCCGATGCAAATAAAGTATCCAAGTCTCAACCCTTATCTCTCTTTTCTCTCACTTCTAGGCCGTGAGAGTTAATTGCTTATGGTTTGAGATGTAACCGCCGCATCCGTAACTTCTTCATAGGCTTGGTAGGCGTGCTCTTTGTGTTCTTCTTTGCAACCACCTTCGTTTCAACGGGATTCTTATCTGCAATCTTTTTAGATACTGCGATACCCGCCGTAGTTCCAGCCGCCACCGCTGGGCCCTCTGCACCAAGAGGTGCCACCGTAATTGGCTCCTTCTTCACGGAAACCTTCCTAATACTTGCCTTCTTTGCTGGTGCCTTCTTTGCTGGTGCCTTCTTTGCTGGTGCCTTCTTTGCTGGTGCCTTCTTTGCTGGTGCCTTCTTTGCTGGTGCCTTCTT
>Ga0214248_1000416_pt1 | contig 13200 bp, 9 predicted proteins | sample TroBogypolimnion_10_FD_153086 | JGI IMG/M metagenome (GOLD analysis project Ga0214248, IMG submission 153086) | Freshwater microbial communities from Trout Bog Lake, WI - 15JUN2009 hypolimnion | ecosystem: Environmental > Aquatic > Freshwater > Lake > Hypolimnion/Profundal zone | place: Trout... | reverse complement strand
TGTCGGCTTTTGCCCAACCCAGCCATTGCGGCGCTCATATATCACGAACAGCACACCCCAAATCACTACTGCTACATATGCCCAAACCCAAGAGATCTGTGAAGTTCTAGAACCTGTTAAATCCAACACAAATCCAAAGATTGCTGGACCGAGTAATCCGCCGCCAAAACCCATTAAGGAATGCAAACCCATTGCTGCACCTTTAATGTTTTCCTGAGCGCTAGTCACCAAGCCCGCAGTGAGTGTTGCAGAGTCCGCCATAATGAAAATGGCATGCCCAATCGCTAGAGCAACAATTAACCACCATGATTTCCCAGTAGAACAAGCCAAGGCTATACCCATCACTGCACTCATGAGCATCACAAAACATACCCATTTCTGACGCCCAATACGCAAAGCAATCTCATTACCCAAAATCGAGGATGGCACTCCACAGAAATTAATCACACCCGCTAAAGTGGTAGCGGTCAGAAAGAAAGCTTCCCCAGAAACTGCTGCGCATAAACCAAAGAAGGCTACAAGCCAACTTCTAGAAGCAAACAACTCTAAAGAATGGGCTGTGTAACCAAAAATGAATCCTGAAGCCTTTTTATCCTGGAGCACTAAACGCCATTTCTCCAAGGGGAAAATATCGCGCATGCGAATGCGTAATGGGCCACTCCACTTTTGATGCTGCAGTGGCGGAATCAATAGCCACACAATTAACAATGCAGCGAATGGCCCCATAGCAATCAAAGAAAATACATAGCGCCAACCAAAGCTATGCAATATCCATCCGGAACATAAATAAGAAAAGCCAGTGCCGATGCCAAAGAAAGCGGTATAAAACGCGATATGTCGTGTGAGCTCTCCAGACTGTATGCGATCAGACAAAATTTTGAGGCCTGGCATATAGGTGCCAGCTAGGCCTGCTCCATTGAGCGCCATAAAAAATAATGCCGTGTAGAAATTATGGGCAAATAAACCCATTCCCAATAATCCACAGGTTGCACAGATGCCTCCGACTAAATACACCTTGCGTGCATCCACTCGATCCGTCAAGGCAGTAGCTAGAGGTACGGCCAACATATAACCAAAGAAGAATGCGCTAGCGATTAAGCCTGACTGGAAATTACTCAGCTGCCACTCGTCTTGCAAAGGGGTTAACACCACCGCATAACAAGCAAAGCCTAAGAGCGCACAAGTCTGCGCCATAAGCATAAGAGGGGTATATCCAGCGGATCGAAAGCGCATAGGGGCTCACTAAAAGACTGTTCATTCTACTCGCCCCAACAGGGTCAAGAACCGCTACACTAGGCAAAATAAGATGGAGACCCCATGAATACCCAATACGCCCATAATCGTTTTATTCAATGCTGCGCAGCCTTCTTGCTGCTACTGACAAGCAACATCGTTTTAGCAGATGGCTACCCCAATAAACCCATTAAAGCGATTGTGCCTTTTGCAGCAGGGAGCGCCACCGATCAAATTGGTCGAGCCTTCGCAGTCAAAATGGCTGAGACCTTAGGTCAGCCAGTGGTGATTGAAAACAGGCCTGGTGCAAACGGGATGATTGGGGCAGATGTTGTCGCTAAAGCACCTGCAGATGGCTACACTCTCCTCTTTGGCACTAACAGTACCAATGCGGCACTGAAAAGTCTTGTCAAAAATTTACCTTATAACCAAGACACTGCATTTACGCCCATTGGTTATTTTGGGTCTGTACCCCTGATCGTAGCCGTTAATAATGATGTGCCAGCTAAAACACTTGGTGGCTTTGTTGCTTTAGCAAAAGCTGATCCAGGGAAAATGACTTTTGCTTATGCCAGCACCTCTCAACGCGTTTCCTCAGAAATTTTAGCTAGCGTTACTGGCATCAAGATGACTGGAATCTCTTATAAGAGCGGACCTAATGCGATGACAGATTTGATTGGCGGTCAGGTCAATATGTTTACCGCAGACTTTGCAGTAATGCTCCCACAAGTCCAAGCTGGTAAGGTGCGCGGTCTTGCAGTGACTTCTCTCAAACGCTCGCCTGCTATCCCTGAGTTGCCAACAGTCAATGAATCATTGGGAATTAAAAACTATGAGTTGATTGCATTTTTTGCAGCCTTCGGCCCCGCAGGCATGCCTAAGGATGTTGTAGCAAAACTCAACAAAGCTATTAACGAGGCAGCTAAATCAAAAGATCTAGTCGATCGCTTTGCTTCCTTAGGATTTGAATCTCAACCTGGCAGCCCAGAAATGCTGGACAAGAAAATCAAACTTGAAACTGTGAAGTGGGCTAAGGCAATTAAAGATGCCGGTATGGAGGCTGAGTAATCCATTCAACTCGGATCGATCTCCATCGCTAAGAGCCAATAAGCAAGGCTCTTGCCGTGGGTATCGAGATTGAGAGATAGATTGACTCCACCCTCCAACACATCATCCATCACAAAATTCAGTGCGCATAAATTTGGCAATTCATATCGCTGCACGGCTGTAGGCTTTCGAAACGAAAAGTGTTCACGCACCTTTTCAGCTGTCACTTCTCTGAGTAAGATGGCAAAATCTTCAGGCCGATAAGCAATCACACTAATATTTGAGCGATTCCCTTTGTCGCCAGTTCTCGCATGAGCCAATTCATACAAGGGGATTCTTGTCTTAGTTAAATTCATTGTTCACCCGCAAAGAATTCATAAGAGGATTTCACTAGATCACGAGGCACATAAGCCACCAAAGTATTTAAACGAGGCCGCAGACTAGTGCGCACGCCACCGCCTCCCGCTGGTCCGCAGGTATAGAGCGCCGTTAACTCTCGACAAAGCTGATTAGCAATCACTTTATTCATATGAGCCGCAGCAACACGTAGTCGAATATCTTCAAACCCGCCTTGCGCCCTGAAAGATGGTCCACTGCCATCTTCACTTGGAAATACGCTTGCAGACCCGATATAGTCAATCCTTAAATCCAATATATCCGACAATCTCTCGCGAATAATCTGGGCCGCCAATTGGGCACGCTCATAAGCATGATGGCCAGCATAAGAAATTTCCGCTTCAGCCAACCAACCACCATCAATACAAATATTTGCTTTTAAGGTAGCGGGCTTTTCATGACCCAATACCTTGTTGAGTAAAACCTTATTCTCTCCGGTAAGCTCTAATTGGGCTTGGCTGATATCCGCAATCACATCCGGCGTGAGATAGCGAGCCGGGTCATGGACCTCATAAAGAAGTTGCTCAGTTACGGTCATGAGACTCACCACGCCACCAGTATTGGGAGCCTTGGTAACGCAGCAGTTTCCAAACTCATCAAATTCAATGATTGGAAATCCCACACTAGCTAAGCCTGGAACATCTTTTACCCCGGGATCTGCAAAGTAACCGCCCGTAACTTGAGCACCACATTCAAGCAGGTGCCCAGCCATCGTTGCCTGAGCTAAAAAATTCCAATCACTCCAAGATTTTTTGAAATGGGCCATCAAGGGCCCAACTGTGAGCGCGGGATCAGCAACCCGCCCAGTGACCACTACTTGCGCTCCATCATTCAATGCATCCGCAATTTCGCGGGCACCTAAATACACATTCGCACTGACGAGGCTACTATTAGATAAAGCTTCTTGGCTCTGCTGATCGAGACAAGCCATAAAAACTGAGGCAGAAATCTCATCGCCCCTCACAATCGCTATCTTGATGGATGGGAAGCCTTGAGCTTTAGCCAGCTTCGCAATGAGGGATGCAGCACCCTCAGGATTGGCAGCGCCAAAGTTGCCGACAATTGGAATATTATTTAACAAACAATCAGCTAGGATGGGTTCAAGCATTTCTGCTAACAAAGGCTCGAAGCCAAGCGCGGGATTTTGTCGACGATCCAACTGAGCAAGCGCTAAAGTTCTTTCAGCCAAACTCTCAAAGATCAAACAAGCGGGCTCGCCCAATCTTAAGAATTCATCTACGATGGGTCGAGCAACACCGAGGCGATCACCAGAAAATCCAGCGGCACAACCAACCCGATAAAGATTACTCATATCCGGATGAAGTGCAGTAAGTCAGACTTACTGCTGCCCACCATTTGGGGAGTCCTGGAAACCATTTGAGCGATAAGTCAGCACTAAGGTATCTCGATGGCCATGCGCTCCAACCGGCTGTATAGGAGTGGATTCATGAATCATGCGCTCATCATTCATGAGCAACAAAGACCAAGGCTGGCTGAGCGTAAAACGCAAGCCAGCTGAACCATTGGCTTCAAAGACACGTGTTTCACCACCCTTAATACCAACGCGATCTAATATAAAAACTGCTACAAAATCATGGCCGTCGCGATGAGCACCCTCAGGTGTTGGACGACCAATACCATCAGTGGTATCAATTCTGAATTCGTGTGCTTCTACAAACCAAGTATTGACTGGCTTGAGGCTACTTAATACATGCGCCATGCCAAGCAATAATGATTTCCAAGCAGGGCTACCAGTTAACTGCGCTTGCATTGGCTCGAACCAGCGCTCAATACCGCCATGTAAGGCGTTGTAATCTACTGACTGCCAATGGGCGCGGTGAGGTACTGCTACAAGAGCATCGCCTTTAATTTCATAACTAGCATGACGGCGATAACGATAGCGACCTCCATCTTTCAAATAGGGATCGCGTGGCAAATCATTCCAAAAAACATTCAAGGCCAAAAGATCTGATAACGAGGTCTTAGTGATCTCTGCAACCGTTTCGGCAGAAACCACTACATAGCCGTTAGTGCGCAGAGATTGAACTAACTCCTTAGCGGGAGTTACTGGCGGAGATAAGGTTGAAATAGTCATCTTTTGATTTTAGGTCAATCTAGTTGAGCACCCGAGGCTTTTACAATTCTTACCCACTTCGCCAACTCGTCCTTTAGTAGTGCGCCTAACTTTTCAGGGGGAACCGGTGCCAAATCTAAACCTTGCGCCATCAGCCTCTCTCTCACTTCTGGCATAGACAGGGTAGCCTTCATGGCAGATTGAATTTTCTTGACGGCAAACGCATTGGTTCCAGCGGGAGCAAAAATGGCCACCCACACCTCACCCACGCAATCAGGGTAGGTTTCGGCAATCGTCGGAATATCTGGCGCCGCACTAGAGCGCTTAGCAGAGCTGATAGCGATTGCCTGTAGTTTTCCAGCCTTGATGTAATTCAGGGCTGAAGGCAGACTTGCAAAAGCCAGGGGCACCTGGCCACCCAAGACATCATTAATTGCTGGGGCTACACCTTTGTAGGGGATGTGCTGCATCTCAATACCGGCGCTGGTATTGATCATTGCACCCAATAAGTGACTAATCGTGCCATTACCGGCTGACGCATAAGATAGCTCACCGGGTTTTTTCTTTGCTGCTGCAACAACATCCGCTAAGGTTTTCAACGGGGATCCTGGTGGGGCCACTAATACGTAAGGTGTGGCGCCAATGTAATACAGAGGTACAAAATCATTGATTGGATCAAAGCCGGGATTTTTGTACAAAGCTGGATTAATCGCTTGTGCGCTATTGATAGTCAGAAGGAGTGTGTATCCATCCTTGGCTGCACGCGCTACGCTTTGGGTGCCAATATTGCCACCGGCACCAGGTCTATTCTCAACCACAATAGAGGCGCCTAGTGCCTCACCCAGACCAGGCGCGATTAATCGCGCAACAATATCATTCGTACCGCCAGCCGCTTGTGGCACCACAAGATTGATGGGCTTATTGAGATAAGTCTGCGCAAAAACGCCCGTCGCTAAAGCACTGATGATCACTACTACGCTTATTTTTACTAGCGTTTCTTTAAACATGTTGTCTCCTATTATTGTGACCAAGCAGATCACTACTCCATTAAATTCAACCTCTGGCGAGTGTCACCAACGTGTGCCTTTAGGTCATACAACTCCTTAGCATCTAGCCTTGCCACCTTCATATGGGCTACACGTTTTTCGATTGCTGCCAAATCTTTAAAATTCTTCTCACGCAAATCGGGATTAGAGGCATTCTTTTCTAAAATCTTTAGCTCCTCGTAAACCTGAGAAAGCTTCAGCCGCAAAATTAAATTCTTAGCTGCCGGAATGTAGGTAAATAAAGGAATCAAAATCACCAGCAGCGGGATCACAATCTTCACAAATCGACCGACCCATACCGCAGTCCAGAATGGTAAATAGCGATGCAAGAATGATGGCCCATCTTTTAAATAAATATCAGCATCAGCATGAAGCGGAAAATCTAATCCTACCCCCGATGGAAACTCACCAGGCTTTTGTAATCGAGAATACGATTTCAGAATATCGTATGTATCCCCCAACAACAAAGTCACGAGAGCTGGGCTAATATCCGCGTGTCCTACTAGGGTTGCAGTTGGTGCAAGTACCACGATATCTTGCCTTGGTAAATCATTGGCAATGCTCACTACCCCTCTCGGTATGTTTACCTTGGATAGATACGGTAAGTTTCGCGTATAGGCATCGGCCTGCTCAAAACTCATTAAGCGGACCCCTGGAATGGTATAAAACTTTTCCAAGATAGGTGCTTCAGCTGCAGCAACGATAAATACCGCGTCCAGCTCACCATTTTTTAACTTGGCCAAGGCTTCATCAGGCTTGAGTTTTTCGACATGTAATTCCTCATCACTAATGCCGCTAACCTGGAGCAAAGCATTGCTTAAGGCCAATGTGCCACTACCAACATTACCAATCGAAACACGCTTGCCTTTTAATTGACTCAAGACACTCAATCGTCCACCATCAGATTTAAAGGCCGGCTCACGATACCAAATCCATATTGGCTCATAAAACATTCCGGCGATGGACACCAAATTCGGGTACTTGGCAACATCAGCGACTCCACCCTGAACCATTGCAAAATCAACCCCAGAGCTTGGATCATCCAATAAGGCCAAGTTATCAATTGTCCCACCAGTAGTCTTCAGATCAAGTGTCACGCCCTCTTTAGCAAGGGCGCTTTTTAAACGTTCACCGAAGTGGTAATACAGGCCCGTAGGAAAACCTGTGGCCATCTCAATGGTCTTTGGTGGCGGCGGTACCAGGACCCACAACACCCCAAATAGGGCGGCAATCAATAAAATGATCGCTACACCAATAGCTATAGGGTTGTAGAGTTGTTTGCGTAGGAAATTCATTGAAATCTCTCGTATTAAATCTCTGATCTTTTTTGCATTATGCCCCCATGCAAAAAATACACAAAAGAATCAACTCTAGCCAAATAATCCGCGATAAGATGTCATTTTTAAAACAATAGTCGAGACAGTAATGAGCCAAGTACAAAATAAGATTGCCCTAGTAACGGGCGCTGGAGCTGGAATCGGCAGGGCTGCTGCCAAAGCACTTCTCAAAGGCGGCTATAAGGTAGTTCTCACTGGCCGCAACCTAGAAAAGCTACAAAAAGCCATCGTTGATATTGGCGGTGATGCAACAAATTGTCTCGCAGTTGCGTGCGACGTTGGAAAGCCAGAACAAGTTAAATCCCTATTCTCAGAAATTCAGAAACACCATGGTCGGATTGATGTACTTTTTAACAATGCCGGAATGGGTGCCCCAGCTATTCCAATGGAAGAATTAAGTTACGAGCAGTGGATGAATGTCGTCAACGCCAATTTGTGTGGCGCCTTCCTTTGTTCACAACAAGCCATTCGGATGATGAAAGCGCAATCTCCTCAAGGCGGCAGAATTATTAATAATGGCTCTATCTCTGCACATGCACCCCGCCCGATGTCAGCGCCCTACACTGCTACTAAACATGCCATCAGCGGATTGACCAAAACGATTGCCTTAGATGGGCGCGCCTTCAATATTGCTTGCGGTCAAATCGACATTGGCAATGCAGCGACTGAGATGACCGAGCGTATGGCTAACGGCATCATTCAGGCTGACCTCTCAATTAAAGTTGAACCCCGAATGGATGTAGATCATGTCGGCGAGGCAGTCCTCCATATGGCTCAACTGCCTCTTGAAAGCAACATCCTATCCATGACTATCATGGCCACGAACATGCCTTTTGTAGGTAGGGGCTAATTACCCACAACTTCCTAAGTGTCCGCATTGGGTGCAGTAGTCGCAGCCATCCTTGCGGATCACAGCATGAGCACCGCATTCAGCACACTTCTTCCCAACCATCACTGGCGGAGTAGATGCCCCACGAATAGGCGCCTCTGAAAGATCATTTGTAGCGCCACCATTACGGCGCTCAATGATGTTTTGTATGGCGTAACCAATCGCAGCCACTTCAGAGTCATGCCATAAAGGCATGCGCGTACCATCAATTTTCTCGAAAGTGCCCAGTCTTACTGCACCTCGATCCCAAGCAACTTTGCGCATATCACTTAAAGCGCGCTCTAAAAAGCCTCCGCGAGCTGCTAATGAAAGCAATCGCATACTTGACGTAATCCATTGTTGCGATTCACCATTTTGACCAACCGGCATAAAGAACTCAATGGCACGCTCAATTGAGCCACCGGCTTCGCCTTTCAGAGGAATCGTAATAAATGACACCACGAGATATAAAGTCTTATGCCCCTCTTGTGTCCAGTACTCAATTTTTTCAGCGACCGCAGGCAAGATTCCTTTAGGACGACTTTCCACCACGATTCTCATGGGATCAGCAACATCATCATTAGATAACGAAGGCTCTTCCTTGCTAGGGCCCAGATCTAATACCGAGCCCAAAATACTATTTGGGCGATAAGTGGCTAGCCCCTTCAGATTCGCACGCCACGCTTGGGTATATAGGCTCTTAAAGTCATCGTAAGGATAATTTGCTGGCACGTTGACGGTTTTAGAGATGGCGGTATCAACAAAAGGTTGCACGGCCTCCATCATGGCAATATGGTCAGTAGCGGACATCTCCAAAGCGGAAATAAAATACTTGGGTAGATTTTCAACATCACCACCCAAATCTCGATACATGCGCCATGCATGATCTTCAACTGCGTACTCACTAGTGCTGCCGTCAGCTTCACGCTTCTTGCGACGATATACCCATGAAAATGCCGGCTCAATACCATTAGAGGCATTATCAGCAAATGCCAAACTTACAGTGCCGGTTGGTGCGATCGAGAGTAAGTGGCTATTGCGAATGCCAAACTGACGAATATCATTTTTTAGCTTGTCATCTAGTCGACTCACAAAACTATCACCACCCAGATATTTTTCAACATCCAAATTGGGGAACGCGCCCTTCTCTTTTGCTAATTCAACGGATGCTTCGTATGCAGCATCACGCATGACGCGAGCAATCTTGGCAGCCACAATGCGAGCACCTTCTTCGTTGTATGGCAACTTCAGCATGACTAGTGCATCACCAAGACCAGTAAAGCCCACACCAATACGACGTTTAATCCTGGCCTCTTCAGCCTGCTCAGGCAAGGGCCAGTAAGTAGCATCTAAAACGTTATCCAGCATCCGTACCTGAATCTTCACAACCGAGATGAATGCCTCAAAATCAAAGCTCGGTTCACCAGCAAAACCAAAAGGGTTTTTGACAAAACGCGGGAGGATGACTGGACCTAAATCACAACAACCATACGGCGGTAATGGTTGTTCGCCACATTGCCCGGTGACTAAACCATTAAAAATAACTGTGTTGTTGTCATCTTGAGTAACATCAAATACTGGTTCAAAGCCAACAGATTCAATTGAAATAATCTCTGACTGAAAGGATTGCGTCTTAATTAATGCCTTATCTTTCACCCATTCATTATATTTTTCTGTTTTTTTGGGAAGCACAAAACCAATTTCAAGCATAAAACGCTCTCGTGATTCACCATCAATCACTAACTCAAAATTATCCTGACACAAATACCCCCTATTTCCCCCTTTGCCGTCTGGTAATTCCCTAATGGCAGACTCTCTTCTTAAATGAATGGCGCTATAGATTCCAAAATTTGATAGAAGAATTTGTATTTCACTGAGCAATGGTTCACAAGAAGAATTTAGGCGAATTGAACAACTATTAGAGTTGGAGCTGACATTAACCGTTCCATCAGCCTGAAATAAACCTCGCAAGTAAGCTTTGACACACTCCTCAGTACCCTTCCATATCACCTCAGGAACGCTTAATTTAGTTTCACCATTAAAACCATAAATATTCAAAATTCTGGCTAATATGGTCGAGCGTATAAATACCATATCCCGCTCAGGAACGGCTACTGGGCGCAGTTGATACTCTCTTTTATTATTTGATTGACCACCAACAAGCGTTTGAATGATTTCGCAAAGCTGTGTTGCAAGCGCTTGATCCTCGCCCCATAAACTAACTACAGCAGCTTGCACACCCTTCCCACGATTAGTAAAGTGTCCGTCACCAGTAATCAAGCCCATCAATAACCCTAAGTCCTTGTTACCAGATTTACCAAACTGACCTTTACCAGATTGAATGTATAGAGCATCACCCACAACAAGATCAGACAACTTCACCTTTCCCCTGGAGCAATAAAAATCATGCCAAGCAGTAGCTTTGATAATGTAGCCTGCAGATGTAATGACTTCAAATACTTCTGCATTGTGGGATGTTAAAAAAGCAGGTGTAGCTTTCCTTACCTGCGTACCGCCGACTTCTAAACCTAAAGCGCGATTATCTACAGTCACCTCTAAATCTTGACCTGAGGTAAATAATTCTCCGATACGCATCAATCCAAATTGGGTGGCCAATCGCGTATCAGCTGTAACACATGGATTGGTCGCTGAAATACTTTCGCAATAATTTAAGTTGTTATCACGATTGATGTTATCTAAAAATAAAATGCCGGGCTCTGCAAAATCATAGGCAGACTTCATGACTGCCTCCCAGATTTCTTTTGCGTCTACCTTGCGATAGACCCATAGTCCATCAGCTCTTTGATATGCACCTCCAGCGATGACATTTTTAGCTGGCTTTGCCTTATGAATTAATTCCCATGATTGATTGCCTTCTACCGCCTTCATAAACGCACTAGACACGCCCACTGAAACATTAAAGTTATTCCAACGACCGGTTGTTCTCTTGGCGGTAATGAACTCAAAAATATCGGGATGATCAATTCGTAGAACACCCATCTGTGCCCCACGCCTGGCTCCAGCACTCTCCACTGTCGAGCAAGACATATCAAAGACGTTGATGTAGCTACAAGGGCCAGAGGCTATAGAAGCCGTCCCTTTAACCTCAGCGCCCTTTGGGCGAATGCGTGAGAAGTCATATCCCACACCGCCACCACGACGCATCGTCTCTGCAGCTTGCTTGAGGGCCTCATAGATTCCTGGGAAGCCTTCAGCATCAAAACCTTGAATGCAATCCCCTACCGGCTGTACAAAACAATTGATGAGCGTCGCCTGAATATCTGTGCCGGCTGCACTCATGATGCGGCCCGCACCAATTGCGCCATTACGCAGGTTCTCTAAAAAGAGTTTCTCAACATCGGCACGAATAGCAATGTCTTCTACTACTGACAAGCCTTTAGCAACACGTTGAAAAATTTGGTCAGGTTCATACTCGCCATCTTTGGCGTATTTTTCAATAAGTACATCAGTGCTAATTGGCTGGATTGACATAAGCTACGGGCTCCAAAGATTTTTCTAAAAGTTTGTTGATTAATTCGGAAACGGATTTAATTTGATTACCAAAAGGTAGTGTTCCTGCACCGCGGAAAAAGAGGCCTTTCTGTACATTACCAGCTAAAGCGCTACCTAGTACTTTGTCAATACAGAACTGACCCCACTGATCATTGCCATCACGCAGGCCACAATCATGCAGACAATCAAAAATCATCGTACAGCGTGGTTTTTTTCTGGCTACAGACTTTAAAGTAGGAAGAACCTCAAGGTATTTTTTAAGCCAAGGTGTTTTGACTGCTCGAGCAGGTAAGCCAGCAGCACTCAAAAAATCCACCATATCTTCTGGACCTGCATCTGCTAGAACTTTTTTAAAACTATCACTCGCATCACCTTCAATAGTCACCGCAAATGCGGTACCCAACTGCACGCCGGATGCACCAAGATCCTGCAATCTCTTAATATCTGCGTAACTAGTAATACCACCCGCGGGTATCAATGGAATCTTACCTTCCAATCCCATTGTTTTGAATATCGCCAGCGTTTCTGGGATGACATTTTCAAAATTGAACTTGGGATTGTGGATATCTTCAATGTTTGCTGCGCCAACGTGGCCACCAGCTAAGCGGGGATGCTCGATGATGATGGCATCAGGTAAGCGCCCTTTTTTCTCCCACTTGCGCAAGAGTAGATGAATACCTCTAGACTCCGAAAGAATCGGAATTAAGGCGACATCTGGAAAATCGCTTGCAAGGTCAGGTAAATCTAGCGGCAAGCCTGCCCCAACGACTAGGGCATCCACGCCATTTTCTAGGGAGCATTGCACGTAAGGTGCATATTCATTAACAGCGCGCATGATATTGACCGCAATCATCCCGCGACCCATTGCTGCTTCTTTAGTAGATTGAATTTCCCTAGCGAGTGCCTCAATATTTGCTTTATTAATCAGCGCCTTGCTTTCGGGGGATGGCAGCAAAGACTTTGTCTTTTCCATCAAATCAGGATGGAGGCGCCTTAAATCAATCGAAGAGATCGTGCCCATCCCACCACATGCAGCTACTGCACCAGCTAGCTTGTGTGCAGATACTCCAACACCCATGCCACCCTGAACAATTGGAAGAATGCGTTTGCCCTTAATGGTGAGTGGATGTAAGCCACTGCTGATTAAAGGAAGCTCAAAACTGACTGGTACCCGGACCTGCATTAATCCACTCCCGGCACCAAAAGGCACCCACTCTGACTTATAAAAAATTCCACCATCAGAGCATGATGAAGGCAGTCGCTATCAACGCTTTTGATACATATCAAGAAAGGATTTGGTATTTTTTTAGACTTACTTTGGGCCTGAAATACAAAGCAAAAAGTACTTCAGAATCAATGCTCAGGAGAATTGGATGCGCAAGTTAGTTGTAGCACCAAGATAGTGAAATTAAGCCTTGACTACGCCTATTCTGAGTCGCATTTATGAAAAGGGGATTGCTTCTGTTTTGTTGCCAAAACAACGCCATCTCGAATGTTGAAAACACCATTCATACTCTGATCCAAGATCGATTGCACTTGGAAGTCATCTGAGAACTGAATCAAAGATGTTGTGAGATACGTTTCCTTGGTTTGTAAGTTCTCTGACTGAGCCACAGTCTTAATGACTAAGCTAGATTCATCAAACACGTCGATGGATTTATAGGTGCCACGCCGAACCACTTGAAC
>Ga0214248_1000409_pt1 | contig 13391 bp, 21 predicted proteins | sample TroBogypolimnion_10_FD_153086 | JGI IMG/M metagenome (GOLD analysis project Ga0214248, IMG submission 153086) | Freshwater microbial communities from Trout Bog Lake, WI - 15JUN2009 hypolimnion | ecosystem: Environmental > Aquatic > Freshwater > Lake > Hypolimnion/Profundal zone | place: Trout... | reverse complement strand
GGCAGAGACGGACTTGGTGATGCCGACAGTCGGGGTGAACGACAACTCGCCTCGGCGAGCGGAGTTCAGCGTCTGGGCTTGGACGGTGCTAAGGGCTGACTTGTAAGCCTCGAAGCGCTTGACCTGCTCATCGGCTGGCAGGCCGTGAAACATCTGGTCAAGGGAAGGAGCGGCGATGGTCATCGCTGTATCTTCTTTCTGTTAGTTGGACTCAAGAGCACGGGCGCTCTCGAGGTAGGCGTTGCGGAGTGCAGGGTCATTCACTTGCGAGGCGATGTTGCGGAGACGAATGGCCTCCACCTCGTTTGCGAGGACTGCTGCTGACTTGCTGGTCTGTTCACGGGTTGCACGGAGTGCAGGCCCGCCAGGTGCAGCCATTGACTTCACTTCGTCGAGCGCAGCCTTCAGGAGAGCAATCTCCTCTTTCGCTTCGCTCAATTCAGCCTTCGCCGTCATGACTTCTTCAAGGCCCAGCGCCTTGACGATCTCGTTGCGCAGTTCCGTCTTCACTTCGTCAGTGGCGGCGGTTGCGGTTGCGGTCTTGATGAGGTCGGCGCTTACGCCGAGTGCTACATAAGCCATTGAATCATCCTTGTCGTCGGTGTCCCATCCGGTGAATGGGGCAGGGGTTTCGTTCTCTGAGGCTTCGTCAGTCCACCAGCAGAGGAAGTATTCGAGGGTGCAGAGCAACTCACGAACGTCGCAGATTTCGTTCTCGTCGCCTGCGAGCATCTCGTCGAGCTCAGCCTTGATGCAGTTGATGAGTCCGAGGCGGATGGCGCTCAGTTCGGCTGCGTCGTGCTTCATGTCGTCAGCCTTCGCTAGGTCAGCGTCAGCGCCCTTCCAGTTGTCGGGGACTAGGTCGGTGCGTCCCAGAGCCTCGGCTCGGGTCTTGATGTGCGCCTTCGCTGCGGCTGGGTCCTTTGCACGTCCGATGGACTGGATGGCGTTGCGCAGGTCCTTGATGGTCTTGATGGGGAAGCCACCACCCTCCATAGCCTGACCGCTTGCCTCCATGCTGGCACGCTCAGCGTCGGTGTAGTCCTTCTTCGCCAGTTCGGGCTCAGCGTCCTTCATGTCACGGTTGTCGAGGCCCTGAGGACGGCCCTGAACGTTCTGCTCCATGTTCTCGAGGCGGTCGTCGGGCTGGTGGCCCGTGCCTGCGCAGACTTCGCAGTCCGTCTCTTGGGTGTTGCCCATGACGTTGGACTTCTTGCCGGTGCCTGCGCATGACTGGCAGGGCTGAGGAGTGTCGTGGTTGAGAACGTCGATAGTGACACCAGGCTCTTCGGTCATTATGGCTTCGGCGTTCATCGCAGGGGACTCGGCCTTTTTGATTTCGGACACGGCGGCCCCTTTCACTAGTTCGCCCTTGATGGACTTGGCGATTTCAATTACTGCGGAGGGGTTAGCCGGACGGTCTACGAGTGAGACCTCGACGATTGTGCCGTCGATGATGCGTCCACCTGGTGCGGCGTTGTCCTTGACAACTCGAGCGCCCTTGATGCCGACCGAGAAGCCGGTGTAGACACCTTCAGAGACCATCTTGGCGGCCTGCTCGTCCACTACCTTTGCAGTGACCACGAAGCCTGAGCCGGACTGCTCCATCTCGGTAGCCTTGCCGACTGCCTTGCTCTGGTGCATCTCTCGGATGTTGCCGATTTCCATCCACGCTGGCATGGCGCTCTTGAGCCAGGCAGGGTCGCAGATTTGCTGGTCGAGGTCGAGGGTGTCGTCAGTGGCGATGCCCTTGACGTACATGAAGCCATCCTCGCCACGCTTGGCAGTCAGGCCACCGAAGTAGACGCTCTTGATGTTGTCAGTCATAGTTTCCTTTAGTCTTCTCGTGTTGAGTAGCACAAACAATTCGGGTGGGCTGGTAGGTCGGCTGATTCGTCGAATGAGTGAGGGTTCTGGTCTTCTTGCGCCAGACACTCTTCGCAGGCATCCGGCTCGGTTTCCCAGTTCCAGCCAGTAGCGCCGCCTGCTTGGTAGGCATCGACGGCGGCGATGTTGAAGGCTCGGTTGGCTTCGGTTGCGGCGATCACGTCAGCCCGAGTGACGGCGTTGGCGAGTTGCCCCGAGGGGAGCCCCTGCACTACGCCCTTCAGACGAGCTGCGATGTCCGTCGCTGACTGCCCCGAGGACACGCCCTGAATGACTTCCTCTCGGATGCGGTTCAGGGTTGTCTGGTTGATGTCTTTGACGAGGTTGCCGACGTTGGCGTAGAGCCGAGCCGTTCCTTGCCCTGCCACGAATGAGCCAGCGTATTCCCCACCCTGACGAACTGCGGTCTCGTAGAGGGCTTGCAGGGCCGTCTGAAGCGGTTCTGGGTTCGTGCGCAGGTTGCCGAGTGCGCCTTGTGCCACGCCTGCGATGAGGTCGGGACTGGCTGACTCGGGAACGTTGCGGAGCACCTGGTCGAGGAACTCCGAGAGACCAGTGACCGATGCCGCCAGCGCCGCCTCTAGAGCCTTTTTGTGCTTGGCGACTGCCGAGCGGATGGGCTCTAGGTTCGGGTAGGACTTCTTAGTAAGAGAACGTCCTTTTGGGGTATCGCTTATCTGCGCTTTCAAGACTTCGGCCTCTTCCGGCGTGTGGTGCTTGAACTCGAAGGCTCGGGAGCGAGGCTTAGCGGCGAACTTGGCGAAGGCTTTAGCCTCTTGCGCCTTTAGGTCAGTTTCCGGCGTGCTGCTCGGACGCTCGACTTCTTTACCCGTGTCTTGAGCGCCTTCGTCTTCTGCGCTTTGTGGGCTCGATGACGACTGCTCACTGGGGGTCTCTTTCTGTCCGATGGTCTCGCCGGAGCCCGATACGTCGAGCAGGCCCTTGAGGAACTGGATGGCGTTGCCTGCGACGATGAACGGCTCGTCGGCTTCTGGCATGTCGTAGAGCGCCTGACCGAGTTCGCCTTGAATGTCGTTGAGGGTCTTCTGCCCCGAGAACAGGCTGATTTGGTTCGCCTGCGCCTGCTCCTTCGCAGCCATAGCGTTCGCTCGGTCTTGCATGACGAAGGTGACGTTGAGGTCAGCGTCGAGGTAGCGACGGCACAGGCTGTTGATGATGTCGGTGATGTAGTTCTCCATCGGACGGGTCGAGACCGTCTCGGAGGACTGTGCTTCGCCTTCCATCTGACCCTTGCCACCACCGAGGCCGGCACGGGCCACGACTCCGAGAGCCGAGGGAGCCACGCCGAAGATGGAGGCGATGCGCTTGATGATGAATTCGTCGTAATCGCTCTTGAAGCGTTCGTCCATCGTTGGCATGGCGATTGGGTCGAAGCCGTCAGGGAGGACCTTGATGCGGTGGCGCTCTGCCGTAGATCCGGTGAGGCGCTCGTTCAGCACTCGCTCGTAGCCCGACAACTTCTCGAGGCTGAGCTCTTGGCTGGTCGTCTTCATGAACGTCGTCGGCATTGAGCCGAACTGGTACTCAGCCCTCATCCATGCCTGACGGTCGAGGTAGAGCGTCGCCGAGGGGATTGCTTCCTCGACTGGGCTGAAGCCGTAGGGCGACCAAGTGCGACGGTTCTTGATGAACACGCTCATCTGGTCGGTCTTGAACTCGCCGTACTTGCCTGGTGAGTTGTAGAAGTCACCGTCTGAGTCGGGAGAGGCCACGAACTCGCCACGAGGGAAGCCCCAGAGCACCTGCTGGTAGGCAGGCAGTGGTGGGTGGGGAGTGTCGCCTCGGTTGTCGAGCAGAATCTTGATGGTCGGAGCGTCGATGATGTCGAAGCCGATGATGGCTCCCCCGAGGTTGTAGCGAGGGTAGATGCAGAGTTGGTCGTAGACGAACACTTGCCACAGGGCCTCGGTCAGCCACTCGCTCCATGAGCGCTCAGACTGGACGTAGGGGTTCTTGAAGAATGACTGAAGGCGGTTGATTTCCTCGCCGTACTTCTCTCGCCCGATGCGTGAGGCCTTAGCGTGCGAGCAGTTCTCCTCCTGCATGATGGTTGCGATGCAGTTCTCGGAGAGGTCGAATGACCAGTCCTGCTTCACGAGGTCGCCCACTCGAATCTCGATGGCTCGGTGGATTACGTCACACTGCTCAGCGAGGGACTTGAGGACACCGTAGGGGACCTCTTGCTGGGTCAGGTTGAGATTCGTCGCTACCTGAAATTCATAGCGTCTGGGGAGCGCACGGCCTGAGTCGTCGAGCACTACGTCGATTGGCGCAGGGAGCAGAGGTGCAGCAGGTCCGAGCATCGCACCGAAGCCACCCTGAGGACCGACACCAGGGCGATCCATAGGAATCGCCTGACCGATGCCTGTGACGATGCCCTGCCCCCCGATGGTGGAGTAGGGCTCAGCAGGCGTGGCTCGGTTGTAGTTGGTGGTTCCGAGAGGCGAGCCCGAGAGCCCAGCCTTTACAGCCTCGGCGACGGTCTCAGCCAGTTTCAGGTCTCGTGCCTTCCGGCTGAATCGGTCTCGAAGTGCCATCTCGTCCTTATCGTGGGTAGACCTGTACGAGGTCGTAGTCGTTATTGTGCGCCCCACAGGAGGGGCAGGAACTAGCGTCTCTCGCCACTGGCATCCCACACATGGAGCAGGGAGGAGCCAGTTCGAGGAAGAATCTGTCGGCTGACGTGCCACCAGCCAGCCCGAGTTCGGTGAGGCCGTGCACGAGAGCGTCGAGGCGGTCAGGTGAGAGGCCGGAATCGGGAAGCCATGTGGTCATCTGGTCTTCGAGCTCGTCGAAGGCTCCGACGTGGCTGATGCGCCCCTGCTCGTAGAGTGCGGCGACTGGCTCGGCTCGGAGGCGCTTGCCCTGCTTTGCCGTGATGCCCTTGAACGGTGCAGTCGGGAGCACGGAGCGAATGGTCATCTCCACCATGTCGCCGCCCTGGTTCTTTTCAGCGACGATGCGGTCAGCGTTGAAGTCGTGAAAGGCTTGGACTGCCCTGTGAGCCCACCCAGAGGGCGTGTCACGGCACGAACGGTCGCTAAGGACGTATCCCCTACCGTCTGCGCCTTTGCCGACGACGAGGATGCCGGTTTCGTCTGAGTGCTCGCCGGAGGTCACGGCTGGGTCGATGGCGACCACGACTCGTATCAGTTCCGGTACCACTTGGAGCCGGTGGTCTTCAATCATGCCGAGCGTCCAGAGTGCGCCAGGTGTGTCCGTGAGCACTTCGCCGTAGAGCTCTTGGCGACCGAGACGTGTGCCGTCATAGCGTGAGCGCAGTTCAGCGAGGGCGGCTGGTGAGAGGTTGTCGGCGTTGTCGAACGTTGATCCACGAGTGACGACGACTGAGCCGTCCGTGCGTCCCATGAACTCTCGGATGAGTTTGGTCGGGCGAGGGGTCGTGGTGATGATGGTCTGAGGGTTGCCGATACGAAGCGCCGGAGCGAGGCCTGCGGTCCATGTCTCCTCGTAGCTCCATGCGGCGAACTCGTCGAGCCATGCGTAGGACAAATTTAATCCTCTGGCCCGATTGGGAACGTCTGCCGAGACCATGTGAATCTTCGAGCCGTTGGTCAGGGTGATTTGCCCGTTGCTTCGGTTGTATTGCTCAAGGGTTCCGGCTGGGAGGCTCTTGATGAGACCGGAGGGGCCCTCGACACAGGTGCGTCGAACGTCGGTGAAGGTCGGGGCGACGACTGCACACTCAATACCTGGCTCGCTCAGGGCTTTCTCCAGTAGCCAGCCTGCGCCGGTGAAGGTCTTACCCCAGCCTCGGCCTGAGAGAATGAGCCAGATGCGCCAGTTGCCCTCGGGAGGGAGTTGCTGAGGTCTCGCTGAGCTGCGGTATCGGGTGTGAACGGCCTCGGCTTTGGCTTGCTCGGCTTTGACTGCCCGAGCCTTGAGTTCTAGAGCCTCAAGCCGTTTCAGTTCCGCTAGTCGTTGCTGGAGAATCGTTGTCATCTATCTCTCCGAGCGTAGCCTCTAGACGCTGAATCTCGGCTTGGATGTAGTCGAGGGTGATGACTTCGGTGCGCACCGGAGCGTCGAGGCCCATGAGTTTCGCTCTGCGGTCCATGATGGCGAGGACACGATCTATGGCGAAGAGTGCGCCCTTCTCTTCCGAGAGAGCCTTCTCCATCGCTTTCTCCAGTAGCAGGTCGAGGCGCTGACCTTCGAGGCGACGGAACTCGTCCACTGCTTCGGCAGGGATGGCGGCGAGGGCTCGCTGGCATCGGTTGTAGGCGGTCGCTTTGGTCACGCCCATCTGGTCGGCGATTGCCTGGTAAGAGAAGCCGAGGGAGCGCAGGCGTAGTGCTGCGGTGTCGAGGTGGGCTTGTTCTTCGGTGCGCTCGAACTTTGTCATCGTTTAGCCGACCTAGCGTTTAGAAACTTCGTAGGGCATAACTCACCCACGATAGGTAAACATCGTCCCACAGGTGGTAAGTGGAAGTCAATCGACTGGAATCATTGACCTTTGGGTGGCAACACTCAGAGCAGGGTGCGAGGCTGGTTCTCAGCCCACTGCACTCGTGCCTCAATGATGGGCCAGTAGTCCTCGGTCATCTCACAGCCGACCCAGTCGAAGCCCTCAAGGATTGCAGCTACTGCAGTAGATCCGCTTCCGAGGAACGGGTCGAGGACTGTGCCGCCTAGTGGTGTCACGAGTTTCACGAGGTAGCGCATCAGGGCGATGGGCTTGACCGTCGGGTGGATGTTGGCGGTGACTTTGGAACGGGTCTTGTACGGCACTTGCATAGCGTCTTGCCCCTCGTCACGCCCCGTCAGCATTTGTTCCGGCATCCCCTCCAGCCCTGCGTTGCGCTCGGATTTGCTTGCCTTAGCGCAGTAGAAGAAGCGCCCTGCGTCGTTCGGGAAGCCTGCCAGCACCTCGTCGCTTCCGTCGTGGATGACGTTGGCAGGCCAGCGACCCTCACGCTCTGGGGTAATCATTTCTGTTCGCTCAAAGGTTCCTATCTTTGCCTGACCTGCTTTTTGCGCCGGTAGTAATTCAGTTCCCACCCTCGACCCGTCAATGTTCAGCGCACCCGTTCCCCACTCCAGCACGTTCGAGGCCACTGTGCCGGTCAGGGGCTTGCGAGCGACACAGATAGGTTCGTGGGCTGGCTTTAGGGCAGTTCCCCAGCCTTGCCAGCGTTGGGCTTCGGGAGTTGCAGGTGCGGTGATGTCCATTAGACCTGCTTTTATGCGGTATTCATGTCCAGCACCTGACGCTTCATTTCCACGACCTTGACGCTGACCCACCACTTCACGTTCTGCCCCTGCTGCCTTGTCTATCGCCTTGCTCACGTCTAGCGACTTCGGGAAGCCCGAGCCGTAGAGCCACATAATCTGGTCCCTAATCTCAAAGCCTGCGTCCTCGATGGCGACGGTCATTCGGTGGTAGGTGCGAGATCCGGAGAAGGCGAGCAGGTGTCCACCTGGCTTTAGCACTCGTAGGCACTCACGCCACATCTCGACGTTGTAGGCGATGCCCGAAGCGTCCCACGATTTGCCCATGAAGCCGAGCTCATAGGGAGGGTCGGTCACGATGCTGTCGATGGAGCAGTCCGGCAGGGTTTTGAGCGTGTCGAGGCAGTTGCCCTTGAGAATCACAGGCTCTCTCCGCAGGTAGGGCAGAATCGCACGTCTCGGATGAACGTGATGCTGACGTGGTTCGTGAACTGGAGGTTTGCCCGAGGGTGCGACAGGCTGGAGTGCGTAATGGGGCAGAAGGTGGTTAGCGCCTCCTCTGCGGCTTGGCGGTAGGCGGTGGTGTCGGCGGTCACGTTGATTCTCATGTCTAGTTCGGCGTAGGTGCGTAAGGAGTCGCAGAAGCGCAGGTCGGAGTGATTGTGCTGGTAGTAGGTGCCCGTGCGGTCGTAGACCTTCACGATGAGCTGTGAGCAGTGTCGGCAGTTCATACCTCTCCGTCCAGAATGTTGAGAATGAGGTCAATCGTGACTTCGGGGTGGAGTTTGATGTCTTGGAGCCAGCAGGTCAGCCCGTCAGCGATGGCGTTGAGTTGATCTAGTAGGCGGCTTGCGTCGCAGGGCCATGTGTTCGAGCACTCGTCACACTGGCTCGGGAACGTGGCGTGAGGCTGGTGCTTCTCGCTCATTACTCGGCGCTCGGAGGGGTAGACGTAGACCCTGCGCTCTTGGTCCGGCTGAGAGCCGTAGGGGTCGGTCTGTGCAGGAATGGTCGAGTTAAGGTTGCGGTTTTGGTCACTCTTTGCCAATTCCGTAATGGTTCCGTCACTGTTTAGCCCAGCCCATGCCTCGACCATGAGGCCGTAGACCTCGGCGGCGTTCATCACTCGGTCTACTTCGTCCAGCACCTTGATTACGTCGCAGGGGTAGGCGACTCTTCCGCACCCGAAGCATTGGTACTCGCCCCGAGGTGTGTTTCTATCCCATTGTCGAGCGTGCTTTTCTCGTAGGGCTTGGCGTTCGGCGGGGGTCATTTAAATACTCCGTTTTTAGTGCAGACAAGTTGGAATACACCGTCCCAAACACTTCCCTTGTGACAGGTGATGTACGAGGCGTAAGAAACTTTGTCTTTCCACAGTTGCCCTGAGTCGCTGTAGTGCAAGTAGTAGCCAGTTTTGTTGTGATACATACCGACTACCACGCCGTAGTGAGGCGAGGGGTTTTCGCCTGTCACAAAGAATAAGTAGCCGAGATAGATAACCAGCACACACATTCCGACAACGACACAAAAAAATAAAAACTCCGACAAATACGAAACGATCATTTCACCGGGTGTGGGCTTCTTGCGTTTCACAGGGATTTTTTCGGATATCATAGGTTCTCTCCGCACTTGGGGCAGAAGTTGAAGGCAAAGGAAGTCTGGCCGTGTTCGATAACATCCCAGCCTTCGGGCAACGTCATTAGTCCGATGATGTGGGTGCAGTCAACTTTAACTTTGAGGTCGCTAAACTTTAGGTTTTCGGTAGCGTCCAGTACCTTGATTACGTCACAAGACCAGTGTTCAAGGCAGGTGTCGCCCTCTGTGTGGTTTTGCGAACGATGCTTCTCTCGTAGGGCTTGGCGTTCGTCGGGGGTCATAGTTTCTCTCCGCACTTGGGGCAGAAGGTGTGTGTCCAATACTCGGGTGAGACGCTGGAGGCGTAGCCGTACTGACCCGACCTCTTCACCGTGACCCAGTGGTCGCACTCAACTTTAACTTTGAGGTCGCTAAACTTTAGGTTTTCGGTTGCATCCAGTACCTTTATTACGTCGCAGGGATACGCAGTAGGCCAGCAGAACTCACACGGGTTCGTCGGGTCGCCGTCCTCAGGTGCGTGCTTCTCTCGTAGGGCTTTGCGTTCGTCTTCAGTCATCGGAATACCTGCATACACTTAGCCTTATCTGTAGACGCTTGTTCGGGGGTCATCGTTGATCCGCTCGCAGTCTGAATGGCTTGGTCGGTCCGGCAGGTTCGAGGCGCAGGCCGCAGTCGGGGCAGAAGATTCTCGCCCAGGGCACCTGCACCTCCTTCCCGTCGAAGTCGAGCCGGATGTAGGTGTGTGTGCAGTCGGTCATGCCGTCCATCCTTCGTTCAGGAACTTCTCGGTTCGCTTGTTGAGGCCGAACTCAGCGTCGTCGAGGATGACGTAGGTGGCGATGAGCTCAGCGTCCTCCATGAGGGCGAAGTAGTCCTCGCCGTCTCGTCCTTTGTGGTCTTGCACCCAGAGGCGCTTCTCGGCTTCCTCGTGCCAGTGGTGCAGTTTGATGAACTCGTAGACCATCACTTCGCCAGCCTTAGGACACGAGCGCCTGGCTTGGTCACGATGAACTTGGCAGCAATCTCGGGGTGAGCCTCTTGGAAGGCCTTAGCGTCGAAGGATTCGCTGGTCTTGTTGCTCTTGTAAGTGAAGAGCGTCTCGCCCTCGTAGGTCACGGCGTGGGCTGATCCGATAACCTGCTCCATCTGGGCTCGCAGGCGCTTCAGTTCGAGCTCAGCAGTGTCCACGATGGCCTTCTGCGACTGGTACTCACGGACCAGTCCGAGCACGATGTCGTCGGCTTCCACGATGTCGTCGGTGCTTTCGGGGTAGAGGACCTTCAGAACGTCGAGGTCGTTGGCGCTGGCCTCGGGCTCGATGTCGCTCGTCACCTGCGCCCAGAACTCGTTCTCTGCCTGCTCGAGGGCGACCAGTTCGTCCGAGGTGTAGGTCACGTCACGAGTGACGATGCCAGTTCCACCGATGAGGCAGATGAAGGTCACGTCCTTCAGGCCGGTAGCGGAGCAGTAATGCGCCCCCTGTGCTCGGTAGGTGGCAGGAACGGAGTAGTTCGCCCATGCGTCAGCGTTGCCACGTCCCGAGAGGCCGGTGGTCTTGACCTCGAGGATGCGCTCGATGTTGAGCGGCGGAATCTTGTGGTCCCAGTCGTTCACCTTGCCGAGTTCGAGGCTGTCGGGGTTGGACTCAGTGACTCGGCAGATGAAGAAGTCCACGTTGGCGAGTTGCCAGGTGTAGGCACCCTCAAGGATGACGGGCCACGAGACGACTGCGAGACCCTGCGAGGCGATGCTCTGGGCGTAGACCTCGGCGATGGGGCGCTCGAAGGCCTGCCCGAGACGGGTGGCTTCGTTGCCGGTGAATGAGTCGCCCTTGCGTCCGGTCTTCTCCAGCCACAGTTCGAGGCGGCCCTTGTAGGGGTTCACGCCGAGAATGGTGCCAGCGTCACTGCCGCCGATGCCCTTCGATCGTGCCTCGAGCCATTCGTCGTGGCTCAGGTGTTTGGTTTCTGCTCTTACTTTCATGGTGCCTCCTCAGGCGGTTGGTACTGCGTTAGAGATGATACTACGGATGAGCTGTGACATCAGGTTGCCGCCTTGATGCTCGACAACAGGGAGCGCAGGCCGTCAAGTCGAGACTGGCTCGCTCGTAGGGCCTCACGGGTGGTTTGCAGTCTTGATGCTGCGATGAGGTGTGCCAGGTGCAGGTCAGAGGTTGCGTCTGTGGCGTGGTCGTCCACCTGCCCCACCGTGCTCTTGTCGTGCAGGGCTCGGTAGGCGAGGCGTTGCTTGGCGAACTCGGTCTTGTAAGCGACCTCAGCGTGAGCGGCGTTGTCGCCGGCCTCGGCAATCTCTGCCACGAGCTCGTCGATGCGCTTGAGGCACTTGGCGATGCCCTCGTGGATGCGCTCAACAGTGATCACGCTGCGCCCCAGAGAATCGCACGCCGTCCCGATTTGGTCTTGGCTTCGCCCATCGGGATGACCTTGCCGTCTTGCATGAGCTCGATGCGGCGAGGGCGTGCGGTGTTAGGTGCCAGTTTGAGACGTTCGGCGATTTGCTCGTCGGTCATCGGCTGGCGCTTGAGGGCTTCGAGCACCTGGTCACGGAGCGAGGCGGTCTTGCCGACCATGCTCTCGGCGGCGAGGATGCTGGTCATCGTGTCTTGGTAGAAGGGCAGGTCGAAGAGTGTCATCCGACCCACTCCCCACAGCCGACACAGCGCACCTGGTCGCCGTTGGAGTCAAGCAGTTTGGCCTCCGCTCGGCGAGGCCACATCTTGCCCCAGCAGGGAGGGCAGAAGATGTGCCAGTGTCCGTTCTTGATGATGCCGAAGGCGTAGGGCTTCATGCTTCCTCCTCGAGCAGTTCCTTGATGCACTTGACAGCCTGAACGACGACCCAGGGGCCGAGCGTAAGGCAGCCGCCGATGGTGAAGATGCGGAAGGCTAATACCATTTTTCCTCCTCAGGAACTCGGCGGTGTTGCCGATGACCTAACTCTAGTGTCCTAGCGTAGGACAGTCAAGGAACTTTTAGAGAAACTTTGGAAGCCCTGCAATTACTGGGCTTTGGCTCGGCGTGCTGCCATGTAGCAGGCGCTGCACATGCCCGAGCGCAGGCGATCGTTGGGCGTGCACTCGACAATTCTGGCGCAGACTTTGCACTCGGTGATGGTGGCCTGCTTCGCTCGTTCCTTGCCGGTGGTGACGAAGCGCACGAGGTCCTCGAGTTTCATGCTCATCCGAGCCATCTCGTCGAGCAGGCGAGCGATGTCCTTGACGGAGTCGAAGATGGGGTCGGCGACGTTCTCGGCGCTCATCGTGCGCACGACTGCGGAGAGGGTCGGGTCAGACACTGCACCCTTCGCCCGAGGGCCGCCAGGTGTGTAGTCCCTAACGGCCCTCGTGCCAGCACGTCGGCAGAGGTCGAGCATCACGCCATCGGTCAAGCGGCTGAGCGTCTGCTCCACTCGCTTCTTGTCTCGGATGAGCCGGTCGGCGTTCTTCATCGGTTCACCCAGAAGTAGAGGGCTCCGAGCCCGAAGATGAGAAACACGATAATCATGATTAGCCCCTTGCGCATACTTGAACGATTGTATCCCAGTCTGACGGTTTCCACAGGTAGACCTCGGCGCAGGGAATCTGGCGCAGCTCAGCGAGCACCTCGTCTTGCGCTGGGGAGGTGCGTCCCTTCTCTCGCTTGAGTTCGGCGAAGATGAGGCGATTTCCCGACCATGCAGTGATGTCGGGATAGCCAGCCAGCGAGACACGCCGAGAGTCGGGGACGGAGTAGACCGACCAGCCGTTCAGTCTCATGAGGTTGGCGACCTGCTCGTGGAACTCAGCCTCGAGCATCGTGGCCTTCCAGACTTTCTTGCCGAAGAGTGGATCAGTTGTCATGCATCACCATCGCTACGAGTTGGGCGAGCACGTCTTCTGGGGACAGCGACTTGAGGCTCTTCTTCAGTTTGCGAGGGAAGCGGTTGGGGGTCTTGAGGACGAACTGGAAGTCACCAGGTAGTCCGAGTTTAATTTTGCGCATACATCTCCCTTGCTCTTGCTGCTGCGATGATGTCGGCTGAGGTCGCCCATGCATGGACAGTGAAGCCGTGCTCCTGAGAGAAGCCAGGATTGACCGTGATGAAGGTGTGACAGTCACGACAGAGGGCGAGCACGTTGTCGGGGTCGAGGATGGAGCCACCTCGGGCTCGGGTCAGAATCTCATGCACGTCTACGGCGTAGTGCGAGCAGACACGGGGGATGTGGGCCTCGCACTCGGGGCGCTCTTCGAGGATGTCACGGACGAAGGCTCGGCGCTTGACGTTGAGGGCGGCTCGGGCCTTTGAGATTTTGTTCAGTGGTGTGCGCTTCACTCGTCCTCCTCGTCGGGTTGGTCAATCACTACTTCTTCGCCTGGGTACCAATTCGGCTCGGGCCAGTGGTGCGTCTCGAAGTGACCGATGATGAGGCTCAGGCACCGGAAGCAACAGTGGGGGTGAGATCCGTAGGGCGACTCAGTTCGCTCTATGACCCATGATAGGCACCCGTCGCAGACACCAGGCAGCCAGTGTTCGAGCTCGAAGTAGTGCTCCTCAATCCACCCAGTGATTGAGCCGTCTGAGTTGAGAATGGTGAGTTGGTTGCTGATGGCTTTGTTATTGACCGAGATGTTGTGCTTCCACAGGTAGGACAGCAGAGCCAGGTAGTCGTTCGGCTCTTGGGGGTTGTCCTCTGTA
>Ga0214248_1000408_pt1 | contig 13413 bp, 40 predicted proteins | sample TroBogypolimnion_10_FD_153086 | JGI IMG/M metagenome (GOLD analysis project Ga0214248, IMG submission 153086) | Freshwater microbial communities from Trout Bog Lake, WI - 15JUN2009 hypolimnion | ecosystem: Environmental > Aquatic > Freshwater > Lake > Hypolimnion/Profundal zone | place: Trout... | reverse complement strand
CTTTTCTGCAATGCAACATTATTTAAGTTTCAACAACCCCGCAGTCCTATGCTTCATCGGGTATGGGTTTATTCGGCTGATAGAGCAACGATTGAACGATAGTCCTCAATACGGTATTCAAATACACCATCGCTTCTGTAATGCGTGTATATGCCCTTCTGTTCGAGTGCTGTTTTACTACTATGACATTCTGGACATAGTGATTGCAGTATGTTGTGGTAGAAAGCATCTTTCCCCAGCGATGACCAAGCAAAAACATGATCCACATGGCTTGCGGATTGCACCTTACCTATGCTTAGGCACGACTGGCACAACGGTTGTTTGCCAAGTTGTTGCGTTCGCATGGTTCGCCATACTTGGTTTTGATACATTGCATTATTTTCTGCACGATGTTCGTTTGGGGTGTGCCGCCATACATCACGGCCACCATGTTCAATGCAATTTAATGTGAATTTACTGCGGTAATTTTTGCATCCAAGTTGTTGGCATTTCTCGTTACTTGGTAGATATGGCATTAATATCCAGGGTCTTGGAATATATGTATTGGGTTGTTATCAATCCAAATATCAATGTCAATTCCCAATGCGGCAACTGCTTCCATTTTGGAATGTCCATCAGCAAAAATACACTTGTTTTCGCCAATCACTTGACCGATTGATGCTAATAATTCTTTATTTTCATCTGCATCGGTACTATGAGTAACGCAATAAACTTCATCTTTACGCAATCTAGCCAATTCAATAAACACATTCCAGAATTTTGGGTCTTTTGTGTATGTGCCATTAAAATCCAGCGCAAATGTCATTGCACCTGATTTTTTTCCTTCTTCTTTAAATCCATGTGCGTGTGCGGCAGTTGCTACTTGCAACGCTTTGGCTTTTGTTGCAAATGGGCCACGATTTCCAAAATACCAACCATCATTTTTCTTAACAACTGGCATTTTGATCCTTTGGTAGTTTTTGCTCGTGATAAGTATAAAGCCAGACTTGTTTGCGACCTTTTGATTGGCTTTCAACCAAAGTACGGCTTAAATGCTTGTTTTTCATAAAATAGCATAAAGCCATTGAAATTTCGTTTGGTTTTAACTCAGCGTTTTCAAATCTAAGGTCTTTTAATGTCAATGACGATTGCCTATCGATAAATGTTTGCCGAATTTTCTTTGCCGCATTAGCCATGTATTATCCTTTTGAATATATGTATTATATCAACCTTTTCGGGGTTTCATTGGTATATGTGGTTTTGTTGGTTTTGGCATTGGTGTTGCTAAGTTTGATTTAGGCATATGCGGATGATGTGGCCGTATTTTTTTAACACCAGCAATTTTTTCATGGTGATGTAACGGTGTTTTCGGCTTATTTGCCACATGATGAACACCATGCACTTTTTCGTGATGCGCCAATCCGACTTTCGGGACATTTTTAACCTTTTCTGTTTTAATCGGTTTGACATGATTGTATTTAACAGATTTGGATGGCTTTTTAGGTTTTTTCGCTAACATCAATCATCCTTAATACCCGCAATGCGGATTCAACATCATCAACACGAACCAATGGGCCACCGATCCATTTAGCCAAAAAAGTTAATTGCGGTTTTGTGTGCAACGCTTTTGGTGACAATTTAACTTCCATCAAAATCGTATATTTATTCATATAACCGACTAATAAATCTGGAACGCCAGCACCGCATTTTGATAAATCCACAACAACTGCGCCATGTTTTCTTAGCGCATCCATTATTTCTTGCTGATTTTTGTCGGTTCGTTTTGCGTAAGCCATTGATTTGTCTTAAATGTGCGTTATTATTATGCAAACTTTACCACAAAAGGTTAGTATGAAAATATTGCTTTTGGACATTGAAACATCGCCAAATGTGGCTCATGTCTGGGGAATTTGGCAACAAAATGTCGGATTATCTCAATTGCTTGAATCTTCTTACACCATGTGTTATTCGGCAAAATGGCTTGGTGAAAAGCAAGTTTATTTTGATTCTGTTCAAAAAAGCACTTCAATATCGATGTTGGAAGGCATACATGGATTACTTGAACAATCTGATGCGGTAGTTCATTACAACGGCTCAAAATTTGATATGCCGACATTGAACAAAGAATTTATTATTCACAAAATGAACCCGCCAGGGCCAGCTAAACAAATCGATTTATTACGAGTTGTAAAAAGCCAGTTTAGATTTCCAAGCAATAAACTTGATTATGTTGCCCAGCGTTTAGGATTAGGCAAAAAGAAAGACCATGAAGGTCATACATTATGGATTAAATGCATGAATGGCGATAAGAAAGCCTGGAAAACAATGGAAGAATATAATATTCAAGATGTGATTTTGCTTGAAAAGTTATACAACCGATTGTTGCCTTGGATTAAATCACCATTGAATCAAGCATTGTTTAGTGATCGTATGGCTTGCCCAACTTGCAACAAACCAGCATTAATAAGCCAAGGATTTAGATATTCAACAACTGGCACTTATCAAAAATATCAATGTAAAGCGTGTGGTTCATGGTGTACCGATACAAAAGCAACCATGCCGCATACCAAAATTAAACATTTGGGTTAATTATGACCACCATTGTTGGCGATTGGATTAACAAAATATTAGTGTCTGATAGTCAATTTTCTGATGAAGAAACTGGCATCAAATATTATGAAGATAAAATTCTTCAAATAGATGGTGGCTGGATTGGAGTTGCTGGCAATTGGTCTGATGCTGAAGTTGTTATTGAATATATAAACAAAAAAAGCAAAGTTAAACCAAAATTAAAGCCAGATTCAGCATTTCTTAAATTAACCAATGAAGGTTTATTTGTTTGCGGCGATGATCTAGAATGGGAACGAGTTAGAACATTTATGGCTATTGGTACTGGGGCAATGGCCGCTGAAGTATGTATGAGAATGGGTTTATCAGCAGAAGAATCGGTTAAATGGGCTTGCAATGTAGATTTAAAAAGCCATGAACCAATCAAATCATATAAATTAAATCCTTAATATTTCCCGTTCAAAAAGTTCGCCAATTGTTTTGCGGTGTGCTTCTTCCCACGCTTCAATACGATTAGATTTTGAGAGTGATTGGCCTTGGTCAATTTCCATGTGGCATCGATAGCATAATGCGGCGATTCGGTAGTCATGCGCTTTAAGTCCTCGACCTTTACCATCTCGAAGCTGATTGGAATGGGCCGCAACGATTGTTCCATCTTCAATTTCGCATATTTGGCACGGAAGCTGGCGTACAACTTCCAGCAACCGTTTGTTTCGATACATTAATGAACTTTTGATTGTTCAAGGTGAATGGCAAAATATTCCAACTCTTGTGCAATATCCACAATATCAGAAGATAGCAAAACCGCATCGTGGCGTTGATTCTTTAAAAACGCATCATGCAATTTACGGGTAAGAATGGCCATTTTAATCATTGGTTCTGCGTAATCTCTCATATTGTGCCTTTTCTGCGGTTTGCGCTAAGTGTTTGCCAAAGTTCAGATAATCTTATTTGGCTATTTCTTTGGTTGGTTAATGTTTTAAATTCTTTTAATGCTTCAATCCATTCTAATACTGCTTGCTTGGTCGTTGGATGAGTTTCTGCTTGTGCCTGGCGTTCAGCAACTGTTCCTGTGGATAACAAATAAGCATGGGATTTTGCTTGTTTTATTTTTTCTTCACAAAATTTGTATTGCGATTCCAATTCAGCGTGAAGATCGTCTGTATCGGATAAAAATTTTACCGCATCATCAATTTCGTTGTCTGTAATATTCATTTTGTAGCAATCAAATATGCACCATAATTGGCAAAAGCGTATCCAGCGTACATACAAGCAACGCCAACATTGCCTTTAAATGCTTGTTCCAAACAAATGTAAACATAGATTACACCAACTAAAACAATGAGCCAGGCTGACATGACCACTCCCCTTCCTTGCCAGTATTGCCAAGTTTGTATTGTTCATAATACAAGTCCCAAACTTCTTGGCTAAATTTGGTTTTGTTGATGTATTCACGAAACACTTTGATTCCCCATGATCTTCGATAGATAATCAGTTGGCGCACCTGGCACTTGACCAGATGATCTTGTTCGTTTTTCTCGTTGATCGAGGACATACTTTTTCATCTCAAAATAGCTATTGAACCTGGCTTTCGATGGATCGCCGCCGCACTCAATTCTATACGCATCTTCAATCTGTTTTTCGGTTACAAGCGGCAATTCTTTCGGTTTCGTGACTTGCTCAACAACCAATTCATCCAACCAATGTTGGCCTTTTAGCCATCGTTCTGGGTCTTTACGATACTTATTATCGGGCTTTGCCTGTTTATCTGCTTTGGCGGCTTTTATGATTTGAACCAAAGTATATTTATCAAAATCGATCTTTGCCCACGCTTTTAAAGAATTGGGTTTTCCAACCTTTTTATCATAAGCATCCCAAAACTCACTAAAGCCGATAGGCGCAGTTATTTTATTGGTTATTGGTTTATGGTTAGTGGTTATTGGTTTATGGTTAGGTGGCGTTTCGTTCACGACTTGTGCACGATTCGTGCTTTGACCTCTACGCTTTGCTTCTCTTTCAAGCGCTATTTCTTTGTTTTTATTGGCTTTGCTGTGATATTCAACTATTTCTTCTTGGATTCTAGATTGAACATAAACACCATCTTGAAAAGTAAAAAATCTTTTTAATACAAACTCAACAGCATCAATTTCATCTTGAGTAATTGCCCAAGACCATTCAATTGCTTCTTCCAAAGTTGGGAACTTTTCTCTGTCGTAACACGCATCAATCAAGATCGTGTACGCCCCGTGCTGAAGTAATGTAAGACGGCCAGTTTTTTTGGCATAATCGCCAATATTTTTTTTGTAATAGTGCATAACAACCTTTCTGCTTAGGTCGGCTAGTCAGTCCGACTAAATCTGCGATTATGGGTGGATTTGGCAGGATGTTGCAGAAACATCTTTTCGAGAGCTACTCTAGCCAGTCCATAGTTTACAACTGCAAAAATAATAACACAACATTGTTGACTATCATACTACAATGCTTTAATATATTATTACTCAAACGAAAGGGGAATCAATGGGTGAATTTGAAGAACGATTGGAACAAGCATTAACCAACATGGAATTTGATTGCTTAACTCCAGCCGACATTGCAGTTATTCGCATTGCGTGTGGAAAAGATCGATCACCAAAAGTAGAACAGGCATTGGAAAATATTTTTCAAGATTTTGCAACAATTTTCGGGGGAAAAAATGAATCAAAGTGAAACAATAGGCCAATTGGCTTTGGCATTGTCTAAGGTACAGGGGAAACTTACTCATGCAAAAAAAGATAGCAACAACCCATTCTTCAATTCTAGTTATGCTGACTTGGGTTCTGTTTTGGATAGTTGCCGTAGTCTTTTGGCAGAAAACGAACTTAGTATTATGCAACTCCCTGGTGACATTATCAGGACTGAAGATGGTTTCATGTGCATTTCATTAACCACAATTATTACTCATAGTTCTGGGGAATGGATTAGAGAAAAAATGGAAATGCCAGTTACTAAGCCAGATGCCCAAGGTGTCGGATCATGTTTAACATACATGAGAAGATACGCATTAGCGGCGGCGTTATCAATTTATGCTGGTGGCGATGACGATGGAAATTTGGCATCAGTACCAGCAACAACAAAAAACAAACGAATCACAATCAACGAAATTTAAGGATAAAAAATGGCTTTTGAATTAAAAGAAAAAAACGGTAATCTTTTTAAGAATTTGAAAAAAACCAAAGAAACATCACCAGACTACACAGGCAGTATTAAATTGAATGGCCAAGAATTATGGCTTTCAGCTTGGGTCAAAGAAGGTCAAAAAGGCAAATATATTTCTGTTGCCGTTGGCGATATTAAGCAACCATTAGGTTTTAAAGAAGCGGGATCGGATGAATTACCACCAACATCTATCCCAGATGATGACATACCATTTTAGAAAGGACTAGCCATGAATAGCCAAGTTAATGATGTAATCAACCAAAACACAGAATATAAGTTCGTTGAAGAATTCCATGTGGATGAAGAACGCCAACTAATTGCAATGACCCGTGAAGGATTGATTAGCGTTATTAACACGGCTATTTTAGCTTGTGCTGATAAAGTTATTGACCCAGTATTGCGGCAAGAAATATTGGATATGCAGTCGTAAACAACGGGTGAAAACAGGCATTTTTAATGCTTCACATACATTTGGGCTTGTGAGTAGCCCACCTTTTTTGGGGAAGCAAGCATTATTCAGCTAGTATGCCATCACACAGAACGCTAAGAAGCTATGCTTCCCCACCTACAATTCGGGGGAATTATGTTAGTAAAAACGCAAGAAGCTGAATCGGGACATTGGTATCAAATTGACGGTACGCCAGCGTATCGATGTATTGGCAGTAATGGAGTTGAACGCAATACGACCTTGCGTGATGCTCGCAAGATGGGATTACTTCCATCAGTAACAACCATCATTTCGCAGATTGCACGGCCAGGGCTTGAGTTGTGGAAACAACAACAAGTATTGATGGCCGCATTAACTTTGCCGCAATATGAAGGTGAATCAGAAAAAGAATGGCTTGAACGGGTCATGCGTGATTCCAGAGAAACTGGAAAACAAGCCGCAGAACGGGGAACATATATCCATAGCGTGATTGAAGCGTTTATGGAAGGCGTTTATATGCCAGTAGTGCCAGCGTATTGCCGTGAAGTTGAAAAGGCCTTGGAAGCCCGTTTTGGCAATAAATTATGGATTCCAGAAAAGAGTTTTGGCAGTAAATTAGGATTTGGCGGGAAAGTGGATTTATCTTGCCGATCTGATGATATTACTGGCTTTCCTGGTGCGGTTGTGGATGCAAAAACAACTGAAAAAGATTTGACAGATATTAAGCATACATTCGATCACGCCATGCAATTGGCGGCATATCGCCAGGGCCTTAATATGCCAGATGCAGATTGTTCCATTCTTTATGTAAATGCACTTACAAATCAGGTTAAACTTATAGATATACCCCAGCCCGAACTCAATCTGGCATGGGATTGTTTTGTTCTTTTGCTTAAATTTTTTCAAATTAAGAATAAACTGTAAAAACCTCGGTGGGCAGTCTGGATTCCCCCGATCCTTCACGGGATTGCCCACCAACCAACAATGGCCGAAAGTGTAAAGAAACGAGTAGGCCACCTTCTACCCATAAGTAGCAATTTCTTATACATATTAATACCTATAGGTATAGTTATTGACAAAAAGTATGTATATCAGCACATTTATTGACATTTTGTATTAAAAATGTGTAACTAATTACACATTTGTTGACTTATTAAACAGTCCTTAAATAACTTAAAGCCTTATTAATAAGTCATTTAACATACTTTTTAACCAACTAACTTAGTGAGTGTTATAAAAATGTTATGTAGGTTTATCCTTTTTACATAACTTTACAAAATGCCCCGTTCGGGAATATTTTTCTACTTTTGCACACTTTTTCGTCAATTCTTCCCGTTCGGGAAACTTTTTCTTACATAGCTGACCTATTTTAAAAACGCTTGTAAGTGCATGAAATTTCAATAAAAAGCCATGCAAAAATGTGACATTGTTGTCCAATATTTGTATATTTATTTAAACTTAGGGTTTCCCCTAGTATTATGATAACTTGTAATACATTAATCTGTGGTTACTCCATCGGGGGATGGTAATTAAAAGGAGTAGTAAAAATGAAATATCAAACAGCAAGAAATCTTTTAATCAAAGAATCAGAATTTTTAGGGTTGTCTTTATCAGCTTTAATGAACTGGATTAGAAAATCAGGAAAAATGCAATTTTCCGAAAAAATAGTTTTGGCCTATGAAACAGTAATTAATCAGTAAATCAATCGCCCCTACGGGGGCATCTTTTTAGGGGAATCAAATGGATACAAAATCACAAAATCAGCAGTTAATAGATTTGATGCAAAAACGCTGGGTAAGCCCAATTGATGCTTTAAACAAGGTCGGTTGCATGAGATTGGCCGCCAGAGTTCTTGACATTAAAAATCAAAACTATAAAGTAATAGATCGTTGGGCTGGTAACAAAAAATTCAAAGAGTATTGCATCATTGGAGATCAAAAATGAAAGAATTTATCTTGGGTGGTTTATTAGGTTTTTGCCTTGTTTTGGTTGTATTTGGCACAATGTATCTTCGCTGGGGACATTTCTAATAATGCGGTACGATGTGGGCAAGCTGTTTTTTGAACTTTCCCCATGTGATGATTGTTTGCACAAGTATCGCTGTGAAGAACAATTAATGGCTTGCCGTGTATTTTCTGGTTATGTTGTTCGTGGCACATTTAATCCAGATGCGCCCCGTATTCCTAGTTATTTGATGTACGAAAATATTTTTGTCAAAGATGATCTAAAAGGGAATGTTCATGTGGAATCTTAGGCTTGTGCATATGGTTGATGAATCTTATCCAGATGAACCTTATTTGGAAATGCGTGAAGTGTTTTACGATGCAATGGGTAAACCAATGGGCCATACAACGGCAACTGTGGGAAGTGAAACAGTTGATGGTGTTAAACAATATGTGGAATGGATGAAAGAAGCCTTATCTAAACCAATTTTGAAATTTAAGGATTGATATGCCAGAACCTATGACATTAAGGGAAATTGCAAAATCAGAAGGCGTAAGCCATAAATATATTGTTGAAGTTTTGAATCGTGCATTGCGTAAGATGCGTAAAGTATTAATTGCACGAGGGATTATTACTGCGGATGATTTGATATGACCACATTTACAACAGAAGATAGATTGAACATAGAGCAAATGCTTATTCAATCAGCTCAAAAAATTACTGAATTGGAAGCAAAAATTCAGTTTCTTGAAACTAAGAATAAATGGCTTATGCAACAAATTGAGCAATTGGAGATTTTGGCCTGGGGTTCAAGATGAGCAATTTAGATGACCAATACGAATTGACACAAGTTCAAGTGGCAGAATTAACTTTTATAAATTACAAAACGGTTGCTAGTGTTGAAAAACAGGCTTTTGTTAAATTTAGAGAAGAACTTGAAAAGCGTGGAATTGCTTTTGGGGATTTATTATGAATAATAAACCAGTAGCGTGGATAGATAAAATAAATACTTTTGTATTAAACAAAGATTACAAACAGCTCTCTAAAAATTTACAAAATGGAATGATTCCACTCTACACCCATCCAGCAAAGACAGAAGATGAAGGCAAAGTATGTGCAAGATGCGGTGCTATTGCTTATGACCCTGTTATTACACAGACAGCAAAGACACTAACAGATGAAGAAATAATGAAATGTGTAAAGCAATTTACTTACGCCAAATATTACGATGACTTTTTTAAATTTGCCAAAAAAATACTAAGAAAGGCACAAGAGAAATGAACGCAATTAAAGGTTTAATTTTGACTGTAATATTAGTTATTTGTGTGCATGGTTCTGCCGTTATTGTTGGTGGTTGGGTAGGTCTTGCTTATGTTGCTTATGTAAATGTTACAACTGTTTTACTTGGAAAGGCACAAGAGAAATGAATAAAACAATATTAGAAATATTACATTCTGCACAGTTAGTTCCTCTTGGTAGCCCAATATGGGAAACAGATGATGAATATAAAAAGTATGTAAAGATTATTGAAACAACTATAAATGAATGTGCTGACAGAGCAGAAACTTATGCTTACATGAGTCCAAACTTTACGGCATTGGCTGAAGAATTAAGGGCAATACTAAGAAAGGCACAAGAGAAATGAACGAACATTCAGAATTTTATTGGTATGTCCAAAGTTACATAGAAAAGAACCCTGAATGTGGTGCTTATGTTTCTGACTATGTTGCCAAAGGTATAGAAAAGTCTAGGTTAGAAGCTATGCAAAGGGCGGCAGATATGGAAACAGCTTTGACTGTTGCTTTAGCTAAAAAGTTTAAAAAGCCTAATGAATTGATTTTAAGCAAGCTAGAAAAGTGGCAAGGGAAGTCGGCATTAAATTGGACTGCAACCATTGAATCACTAAGAAAGGCACAAGAGAAATGACAACAAAAGAATTGTTAGAAGGATTGAGAAAAGCCTTTGCTAAGTTACAAAATGACTTTGATAAAAGAAAGGCACAAAAAAGGTGCAATGGCTTTTGTGGTGAATATGAATGCATTGAAAACAAAATAGGATGTAAAAGAAAGGCACAAGAGAAATGAATACTGAACCAGTAATGGAAATGTGTGATGAAGGCAATCATAAATTTTATAAGCTACCAGACCATCCTAAAAATTCATTAGGAAATTCGGTTTGCCCATATTGCCTAGTTATTGGAAGGCAAAGATTAGAAGATGAAATAGAAGCGTTGAAAGAAGCATTACGCATGAAAGTGATTCTTAATGAACACGTTCAACAGGCAATGAAAGGATACAAGGAGTTATTGAAATGAAAAATGAACCAGTAGCGTGGATGCAGACTTGGGAAAACCAAGATAGCGAACTAAAGCATACAGTCAATATTGAGCAAATTGGAAAGCAAGATATTCCACTCTACACCCATCCAGCAAAGACACTAACAGATGAGGAAATATTAAATTTGTTTGAGCCTAAATACGATGCTGAAATTGATGATGAAATGTTAATTGACTTTGCTAGAGCAATACTAAGAAAGGCACAAGAATGACCGCAAATGAACTAGCTGATAAAAGACATGAGTGCCAAACTTTTTCAGAATTACTTATATGGGGAATAGATGCCGAAGAAAAGCTACGCCAACAACAAGCTGAAATAGAAATGTTGAAAACTAAATTAGCAGAATGGCACATTTGGAGTGAATATGAATGAAGGTGGAAAAGGCGATGCGCCACGCCCATTAAGCATCAGCAAAGAAGAATTTGATGCCAAATGGGATGCTATTTTTAACCAAGCTGAAAAAGATAAATTAGTAAAAGAAAAAGATGGCGGTTTTACAATTAATGTAAATGTTGAAAACCAAGATTTTGAAGCAAAAATATCATACAAGGAGAATATATGAGTTACGCAGACTTTACCGCAAGATACACACGATACACACAAACTTCCAGATCTCTTTCAGAAGCGTTTAAAGATGCTGATTATGCGTGTGCATTAACCAGACCAAAATCAGCCGACTACGATGGTTTTTGGGGGTTTATTGGGGCTTTAGCATTTGCCGCAATGTTTGGTTATTGTTTTTGGCTAACTATTAGCCATTGATAGGGCTTCGGCTTTTTCGTTATTTACACGATGAAGCCAGCCCTCTATAAAATCGGGCTTGTGTAAGCTGATGTAATAGTTTCCTCTGGCTTGAGAGTATTTTTCAATGAGCCCGATAACATCTGAATTGGCAATTTGTGTAATAGTTCGTGGGCCAATTGTCCCATCAGGGATGCAACCCAAGGATTGTTGAAGTAGTTTGACTGCTCGACCAGGCCCAGCATTAACTCCCATTGAGAATACGAGAAAATCCAATCCTTTGGGTAAAACTTCGCAATAAGCTGATCGCCAGTATCTTTGTTCATATAACGGGGTAATCTGGTCAATGGTTAGATTACGCATTTCCTTTTCAGTTGCTTCATGGCCTGTCCATTGCGACCAAGTTGTGTTGGTAACGCCCATGTTTGTCCAGCGTTCGCCATCGCCCAATTTATCGGTAAAACCGCCTTCTGACTTTATCAATAAAGCCAGACAATTTTTAAAGTTGCCAATCATTTTGCTTGAGTATTCTGGCGAACCCAATCTTGCAACGCTTCTAGTTGTTCCGTAGTGCGGGCACAATCAAGTAATGGCTGGGTGGAAGCTGGAGCAATTCCGATGCTGGTAGTGCGGGTGGCGGGCAATTTACTGCTACTGGATTGGCGCAACTGGCCAGCATAATAGTTGTTAATCCGATCCAAATTGTTTTTGTATTCATCATCAACCTTCTGGGAAATTAATGCTTGTTGTTTAAGCAAATCTTTGTTGTGCTGTTCTTGAACTTTGCCATCCGCTATGACCTTTTCTTGGTAATCCACGAATCGTAAATGTTCCAGATAATAACCGCCACAAAAAGAAAGAAGTAAAAGAACAAAACCAATGATAATTTTGAAGTAAACATTGGGAGTTGGCATTATTTTTGATCCAATGGTTTGGTGGTTGCAATACGCAATAAAGCGGTAATTATGCCAATTGCAATCATTACGGTGTTAAAACTCATATCATCGAGCAAGCCACGCAAATACTGGGAGTTGTCGGATACTGCGCCTAGTGCGGTAATAAGGCCGCTAAACCACATGGTTTTGGATTTAATTGCGCCTTTGATTGTTGCTTTTATTTTTTCGTATAAGTCGTTCATTTTATTTCCAATGTGTTTTTACGGCATCCAATCCATAATAAATAACGGCTAAAACTCCAGAACTAATTAAACCAATAAAAGTTTTATCTATAACTGCTTGGCGAAATGCGGCTTTTTTTGCTTCAGCTTGAATTGCTAATCTTACCCATTTGACTTCATCATCTGACAAGGGATGTGATTCTAAAGTTTCTTTGACAACTTCTTTTAGCAAATCAACCAGATCGCTTTTTGTCATCCCATCTAAACTCATGCCAGCCCCAAATAATAGGTTAGTGATTAATCGGTATTATATTATTTGAAGTCAATGAATTTTAACACTTCTTCGGGTTTTACAAAAGCATCGGCGTTGTATTCGGTAAAATCCCACCATAAAAATTGGTTTTTGGCCAAATAATCACGAGATTTCAATAAGTTAGTATTTTCTGGATGGCCAAATATTAATGGGTCGCTAACAGACCACAAAACAATTCCAGGCTTGCCACAATCCCATGCTAGATGTTGGAAAAAGCTGTCACAACCAATCCAAGTTTTACATTGCCCAATCAATTGCCTTAATTCAGATATAGGAAGATTTTTATAAAAATCTTGAACAAGCTGTTTTTCACCTTCCACGCCCACTTGTATGATATGTATAGATTTTGGGATTTTCTGTATAAGTTCTTCCCAATATGGATAGTTTTTGGGGTTTTCTTTACCATTTTGCAATGGTTTGGCAAATGGGGAAATAATAATCATAGGTATAACTTTCTATACGCATTTTCTAGGCTATCTGTCCATTTCCATTGATCCATCTTTTTGTAGATGTTGTATGGCTCAATATCACCTAGTAATGCTTTCGCTTCAGCGATTGAACGCCCAGGAACAATCTCAGGATAGCAAGTAAACACGATAGGATTATCCATTTCAGAAAGTATGTGGCTGAAAACAATATGGTCACCAGCACCACAATTAAGAACAACAATGGGCCGATTGTCCAATCCAATAATATTTCTAAATATTTGTTCGTCATGTTCGTACATTTCCCGTTTGTTTTCGCTTCGGATGCCGCCTTCTGGGTTTTTCATGTGCCAAGTAACGGCACGGGG
>Ga0214248_1000383_pt1 | contig 14083 bp, 12 predicted proteins | sample TroBogypolimnion_10_FD_153086 | JGI IMG/M metagenome (GOLD analysis project Ga0214248, IMG submission 153086) | Freshwater microbial communities from Trout Bog Lake, WI - 15JUN2009 hypolimnion | ecosystem: Environmental > Aquatic > Freshwater > Lake > Hypolimnion/Profundal zone | place: Trout... | reverse complement strand
GTTGTAGATGGGAAGTGCGATTGCAATGAGTGTGCGGTTATGACTTGGTTAAAGATTGGAAATTGAGAGGAATATTTCTCAAGTGATGTAGATCCCATTCCATCGACCAGCAAGAGAGCGCTGCGGCGAGATGGCGAGAGGTTAAGTTGATTATCAACCCCCGGGAGTCCGAGAGAGGCAAATATAGATTGCGACAGATCTGCCAGTCCTAAGCCCACATCCCCATCCTGCCGTAAATTGCGTGGCAAGATACGCGCCATGGCACGCACCCCTAAAGCCGTTCTCCCAAAGGCTGGAGAGAACCCAGGCAAGATCGTGGATATCGACGTCTCAAAAGAGATGAGCGATTCATTCCTCGAATATGCCTACTCCGTTATTTACTCGAGAGCTCTTCCTGACGCCCGCGACGGTCTTAAGCCGGTTCAGCGCCGCATCTTGCACCAGATGTTCGACATGGGACTTCGCCCAGACAGGGGTCACGTCAAGTGTGCTCGCGTCGTCGGTGAGGTAATGGGTAAGTTGCATCCGCACGGAGATGGTGCGATTTATGACGCGGCAGTTCGTCTAGCTCAACCGTTCACGACGCGTCTGCCCCTGATCGATGGTCACGGAAATTTCGGCTCTCTCGATGCCGGCCCCGCCGCAATGCGTTATACCGAGGCCCGTTTGGCGCCAGCGGCGATGGCGATGGTTGATGAGGCCGACGAAGACACTGTGGACTTTGGTGGAAACTATGACGGTCAACTACTAGAACCCCTCGTACTTCCAGCTGCATTCCCCAATCTCCTTGTAAATGGAGCAACGGGAATTGCGGTGGGTATGGCAACCAATATGCCGCCACACAACTTGGGCGAGGTGGTTGCCGCGGCAAAACACCTCATTGATAATCCCAAAGCGACTCTGAAATCCCTCATGAAGTATGTCCCTGCCCCAGACTTTCCGACCGGCGGCGAGATTATTGGTCTCGAGGGCGTCGCAGATGCATACGCAACGGGTCGCGGTTCGTTCAAGGTTCGCGCCACCGCCGTCATCGAAAAAGTCACCTCGCGCAAGCAAGGCATCGTTATTACGGAGTTCCCATACAACATTGGACCTGAAAAGGTCGTTGAGAAGATCGCAGATCTCGTTAAGTCAAAGAAAGTTCTTGGGATTTCGGACATCATCGATCTCTCCGATGGCCAGCAGGGAACAAAGGTCGTCATTGAGATCAAAAACGGTTATGAACCGGAAGAGATTCTTGAGAAGCTCTACAAGTTAACTCCCATGGAGGATCAATTCTCTGTTAACGCGGTCGCCCTCGTCGATGGTAAGCCACAGACCCTGGGTCTCAAAGAACTGCTCGAAGTCTTTATTGCTCATCGCATCGAAGTTGTGCGCCGCAGATCGGAATTCCGTAAAGCTAAGGCGCAGGGCCGATTGACCCTGGTTGATGGCCTTCTGAAAGCGATTATTGATATCGATAAGGTGATCAAAATTATTCGCGGATCAGAGGATGCACAGAGCGCAAAGGATGCCCTCATGAAGGGATTCAAATTAAGCGATGAACAAGCTACCTACATTCTTGATATGCCACTTCGCAGACTGACAAAGGTCAGCAAGCTCGAGCTCGAGACAGAGCAGAAACAACTCAGCGAAACCATCGCTGCGCTCAAGACTCTTCTCTCCAGCGAGGCGAACATCAAGGCTCAGGTCTCTACTGAACTAACTGCGGTCTCAAAGAATTTTGCAACGCCACGACGTACTCGAATTGGTGCTGCTTAAAGAACTACAACTTAGGCATCAATCCGATCGCGGTCGATCTCTGCAGTTGAAATGAATTCTTTTCGAGGCGCTACCTCGTTGCCCATGAGCAGCTCAAAGATGGCTTCAGCGGCCTTGGCATCGTTCATTGTTACCCTACGCAAGGTGCGCTTCTCTGGATCCATAGTCGTCTCGCGCAATTGATCGGCATCCATCTCGCCAAGTCCTTTGTAGCGTTGAACCGGCTCTTTCCAGCGCTTGCCACTCTTGGTGAGATCAGCCAGCAATTTCTTCATCTCATCATCAGAGTAGGTGTAATACACCTCGCCACGTTTTCCACCAATGACATCGATTCGATGGAGAGGTGGAATTGCAGCAAATACTCGCCCATCTTGAATCAAAGGACGCATGTAGCGATAGACAAGGGTGAGCAAAAGGCAGCGGATATGCGCCCCATCCACATCAGCATCTGACATCAAGATAACTCGACCATAACGCGCATCCTCTAAATTAAAGGATGCACCAGAACCAGCTCCAATAACCTGGATGATGGAGGCGCATTCGTTGTTCTCCAGCATCTGAGAGAGAGATGCCTTCTGGACATTCAAAATCTTTCCGCGAATCGGCAAGATGGCTTGGAACTCTGAGTTTCGAGCGGCTTTGGTCGTTCCAAGCGCCGAATCTCCCTCAACAATAAAGAGTTCGGTACGCGCGGTGTCATCAGAGCGGCAATCCGATAACTTTGTAGGAAGTGAACTATTTTCGAGCGCGCTCTTGCGACGCTGTAAATCTTTATGTGCGCGAGCAGAGATGCGAGTGCGAGAAGCTGCCGCCACTTTCTCGAGGATGGCGCGGCCTGTTGCCTTATCGATCCGCTTCGTTGAATTAAAGAAATTCTTAAGCTCATCTGTAACAACGCTGGCAACGATCTTTGCCGCGGCTGCAGTTCCTAATACTTCTTTGGTCTGCCCTTCGAATTGTGGCTCGGACATGCGAACAGTTACGACCGCCGTCAATCCCTCAAGCACATCATCCTTGATGACATCGGCCTCGTTGTTCTTCAAAGTTTTAGTTGCACGTAGCGCATCGTTAAATGCCTTGGTGATCGCGCGCTCAAAACCTTGAGTATGTGTTCCACCTTTAGGTGTGGCAATGATGTTTACAAACGATGACATCGTGGTTTCAAAGGCGTTGCCCCACTGCATTGCGATGTCGACGCCCATAGTCCGATTAACCTCGGTCGGCATCATGTGGCCTTTATCGTCCAAGACCGGAACGGTCTCGGTATACTCGCCACTTCCGGTTAAACGAATAACTTCACCAATGGGTTCATCGGGGCGCAAGAAGGTACAGAACTCAGAGATACCTCCCTTGTGAAGGAAGATCTCAGATGTCTTGGATTTACCGCGATTATCGTTAACGGTGAGTTGCAGACCTGGCACCAGATAGGAGGTCTGGCGAGCGCGAGCATGAATATCTTCGATTGAGAGTTCGGCCTCTTTGAGGAAGATCTGCTTGTCGGCCCACCACTTGGTCCGAGTTCCAGTGACTTTGGCAGGAACTTTGCCGATAACTCGCAACCCTGATTTCTCCTCAAAAGGAGCCTTAGGGCCATCGCCATCAAAAATGCCGGGTGTTCCCCGTTGGAATGACATCCAATAAATTTTTCCGTCGCGATCGACTTCAACATCAAGGCGTGAAGCGAGAGCATTTACTACAGATGCTCCAACACCATGGAGTCCACCTGATGCGGCATACGATCCCCCACCAAATTTGCCACCAGCATGGAGCTTGGTCATGACGACTTCTACACCGGTAAGTCCAGTCTTTGGCTCTTTGTCGACTGGAATGCCACGGCCATTGTCGTGAACCTCTACTGATCCATCAGCCTCTAAATTGATCTCAATCTTGGTGCAGTGACCAGCGAGAGCCTCATCGACGGAGTTATCGATAATCTCCCAGAGGCAGTGCATAAGTCCACGGGAATCTGTCGTGCCGATATACATGCCGGGACGTTTGCGAACCGCATCAAGGCCCTCGAGGACTGCAAGATCTTTGGCGGTATAGCCATTTGCAGTAGTCGTGCTTTTATCATCGGTCGCCATGAGGCGCAAGGTTATCGGGCAGATTTGCCATAAATCGCCTATTGAGAGAGAAAATGGATAGTTTTTTCTGTGAATTTAAATAAACAAGCGCAAGTGGCGTGCGGGGAATAAACTAACCGTGCTTTACTGTTCCACTACTGCACGATGATGTGACCAAAAAGAAGTAAAGAAGACCGCAAGCCACACAGAAAAGGAGAAGTCGATGACCGAGCAGTTGATCCTCGAACCTACCCCTCTAAATGCAATTGATCGTTGTGACCGTTGCGGAGCACAGGCCTATGTTCGTGCCACATTACTGAATGGTGGAGAGTTACTTTTCTGCGGACATCACGCTAAAGAGTATGCCGCTGGTCTTAAGCCTCTAGTGGCTAAGATTCAAGACGAGACAGCGAAGTTGATTGAGACACCTGTAGTCGCTGAATAACCTGTTTTTTATCACCCCCAAGCGGTTGGTTTCACGCTTGGGGGTGAACTATTTATCGAGCGGGAAAGAAAATATTCTCAACAATTAAAGAGACTGCGTAGAGCCAATTCTCTTGATCCATATGGTTTATCGTGAAGTCATCTACCGTGCGACCAAGGGTATATGCCTGAAACATTACGGCAGCAGTGCGTGGGTGGAGTAGCGGATTTCCTAGCCCGCGAGCCCGCAAATCGCGATATAGATCGGCGATGCTCTCGGTCAAACGCTCCTGCTCCTGACCAAGCGCACTCGCCATTCTTGGATTATGCATAACCTTTGAAATCGCAGTTAAACGCTCAATTCGAGTATTGGAGAGCTCTGGTGCTTGGAAGGTCTTGGATACCTCCGTCAATCGGATCACGAGTTCATCTCGGTTGTTAACTTCCGCAAAGAGGTCAGTCAGAATTTCAATGGAGCGGTCGACATAACTGGCAAAGCGTCGCACTTGTGCGAGCTCTAAGAGCTCGGCGAAGTCTTGAAAGTGGTGGTAGAGAGATCCTCGAGATATGCCAGAGATCTCTAACACCTTCTCGCTAGTTATTTCATCAAGGGTGAGATTGTCGAGCAGCACAACTACAGTCTTGATGAGCTCTTCCTTGGTCGGATGAATGCCTTTTCTAGCCTCGCGTTCTTGCGCGCTGAGTGAAGCCATTATTAATTCCTTCTCTTCACAAATCTGGTTAATCGATTATTCGCGTCGTCGCTCAAGTTGCCGACTCTAACCACCCAATGTGACGGAAACAAGGAATCTAGGGTTAAAGTTTGAAAAAAGTGTTAAAAGGTGAGATTTTAACTAGAGAATCTGTCTAATTTTGAGGCGTTTCAGCGATGAGCTCTTTATGTGAACCATCGCAGAAGGGCTTCTCCTTCGACCTTCCGCATCCACAGAGTTTGAAGTCAGTCTTAGTCTCGATGATATTTCCATCTTGATCCACAAAGTCTGCGGTTCCAGTAAAGCGCATTGATCCACTTTTGGGATTGCGATATATCTTGGGATTCTCACTCATAGGGTGCCTAAATTCATCAAGATTAATCTCAAAATTAATCTAAGTAATCGCGGAGAACTTGGGAGCGCGATGGATGGCGCAACTTAGACATGGTCTTGGACTCGATCTGACGAATACGCTCACGCGTAACTCCGTAGACCTTTCCAATCTCATCCAAAGTCTTTGGTTGACCATCGGTTAATCCAAAGCGCATCGCAACTACACCCGCTTCACGCTCAGAGAGAGTATCGAGTACTGAGTGAAGCTGCTCTTGTAACAAGGTGAAAGAGACCGCATCGGCAGGAACGATCGCCTCGGAGTCTTCGATTAAGTCACCAAACTCTGAATCGCCCTCTTCACCCAATGGAGTGTGAAGTGAGATCGGCTCGCGACCATACTTCTGAACTTCTACAACTTTTTCAGGAGTCATATCAAGTTCTTTTGCCAACTCTTCAGGGGTAGGTTCGCGACCAAGATCTTGCAACATCTGGCGTTGTACGCGGGCCAACTTGTTAATGACCTCAACCATGTGAACCGGAATACGAATTGTGCGAGCCTGGTCGGCCATCGCGCGGGTGATCGCCTGGCGAATCCACCATGTTGCATATGTAGAGAACTTATAACCCTTGGTGTAATCAAACTTCTCAACTGCACGGATGAGACCCAAGTTGCCCTCTTGAATCAGGTCAAGAAATAGCATTCCACGTCCGGTATAGCGCTTTGCGAGCGATACAACCAAGCGCAAGTTGGCTTCTAGGAGGTGATTCTTGGCGCGACGTCCTTGGAGCACTAACTGCTCATATTCACGCCTCAGCTTCTTATCCAACTTCTTATCGTGAGCTAACTTCTCTTCAGCAAAGAGTCCAGCTTCAACTTGTAGTGAGAGCTCAACTTCCATCTCAGCGTTGAGAAGTGGCACGCGGCCAATCAACTTGAGGTAATCCTTTACAGGATCTGCGGTAGCACCAGCAGTAAGAACGGTCTGCGCTGGAGCATCATCTTCTTCAGAATCTTTAATGGTGAAGGCATTCTCTTCATTTTGAGATTCTTCCGCGACATTTACAACACGGATCTCAGCCTTCTCTTCTTCCTCAGCAACGATCTCTTTAACTTCTTCAACGAGCGTGTCGAGATCTTCTAATTCGATCTCTTCTAGTTCGACTTCTTCGCCATCAATCTTTGTGATTACTGGTGCTGAAACTATTACTGGTTCAACTTTAGGAGGATTTTTTAGCGCTTCTTCAGCAGCCTTACGTGCCTCTAACTCTGCTTTAGTTGGGAAACGATGTGCAGCTTTACGCTCTGCTTTAATGCGCTCTTCTTCCTCGCGCTGCAATCTCAGGGCTTCAATCTCAGCCTTTGTCGGAAAGCGATGTGGACCCGATGAAACTTTTTTCGCAACAGCTTTCTTTGCCGGTGCCTTCTTAGCGGCCACTTTCTTGGTGGCGGCTTTCTTTGCTACCGGAGCAGCCTTCTTTGCTGCCACTTTTTTGGCAACGCTCTTTTTAGCTGTGGTACCACTTGCCTGGTCGCCTTTTTTGGGCGCACGAATTACAGCCACGGAGCATCCTTTGGTTTACCTGGCCTAACTTTACTGACCAGTGGAATCGATACCCATATTATAATTTGTCCACAGCCCTAAATGCACATCCAAGAGGCGCTTTTCGACCTCGTTTTGGCGGTTTATTAGCGTGAAAGGGCTTGGCGAAGTAGCTCCCCCATAGATTCAACCTCAATCAGGAATCCATCATGGCCGAATGGCGAGGAAATGGTGGCCAACGGTCTTGCCGTAGGGGTCAGTTCAACGATCTCCTCCTGCAGGCGAGGCGGGAAAAGTCGATCGGTATCGATCGAGACCACAGAGACTGGAATTGTGATCTTCGAGAGCGCCGCGGCTACTCCCCCGCGACCGCGCCCGACATCATGGGAGTTCATCGCCTCGGTGAGAACTATGTAGGTGTTGGCATCGAATCGCTTGGCTAATTTGAGGGCTTGGTGGTCAAGATATGACTCGACTGCGTATCGGCCGGTCTCATCGCCTTGCAGCTCGCGACCAAAGCGGACATCCATCTCCGACTCGGTGCGGTAGGTCAGGTGAGCAATACGCCGGGCGATTCCCATTCCCTCACTCGGTCCGCGATCTTGCTCGTAGTAGTCACCCCCATTGAAATAGGGATCGCTCTTAATAGCGCGGATCTGAATCGAAGCGCCACCAATCTGATCCCCCGTCGCCACGGCTGATGATCCAATAGTGCAGATTGCTTCAACACGATCTGGATGATCGATAGCCCACTCCAGAGAGCGCATGCCGCCCAGTGAAGGACCGACCGCTAATACGTAGCTCTTGATCTCAAGTAGATTGGTCAGCGCTAACTCCGCGGCAACCATGTCTCGAATCGTCAGCACTGGAAAACGAGATCCCCAACGCTTGCCATCGGGGGCGAGGGAGGATGGACCCGTACTTCCCTGACATCCACCGATCACATTTGGACAGATGATGAAATATTTATTTGAGTCGAGCGGCAATCCAGGACCCACAATAGATGGCCACCACCCTGGAACGTCTGACCACCCTGTCAGCGCATGATTGACCAGAATGGCATTATCTCGACTCTGGTTTAACTCGCCCCATGTCTGATAGGCAATCGTGATATCTGGAAGTACCTCACCCGATTCAAGGGTGAGGTCTCCAATTTTTATGAATTGGCGGGCCCCCGGGTCATGGTCTTCTAACCATGCACCCGTTACGGGACATTCGCTCTCATTCATATCCGTAATTACTTTGCCGCAGCAAAGCCCCCCTCAAGATCGGCCTTGATATCCGCAATATTCTCCAAACCAACAGAGAGGCGAACAAGACCGGGTGTTACTCCGGCGGTGAACTGCTCATCAGGTGTGAGCTGTGAGTGAGTGGTCGATGCTGGATGAATGACCAAGGAGCGCACATCACCGATGTTTGCAACGTGGGAGTGAAGTGTTAGACCTTCAACAAACTTCTTTCCAGCTTCGATTCCACCCTTGATCTCAAAGGAGAGAACCGCACCCGTGCCCTTTGGAGCGTACTTCTTAGCCAGGTGGTTCCATGGCGATGAGGCGAGATCGGCGTAATTCACCTTTTCAACCTGAGGATGCGACTCGAGGAATGCCGCTACCGCCTTTGCATTCTCAACATGCCTCTCAATACGAAGTGAGAGAGTCTCAAGTCCCAGCGCCAATAACCAAGCATTGAATGGGCTCACTGCAGCACCTGTGTCACGGAGTAAGGTGAGGCGAATCTTGAAAATGTAGGAGAGGTTAGCGCCAAAAGCGGAACCAACACCTAGAGCTTGAGCGTAAACCAAGCCATGGTAGGAAGGATCTGGCTCGTTGAAATTTGGATACTTGGCTTTCTGTTGGGCGTAGTCAAAGTTTCCAGAGTCAACAATTGCTCCAACGATTGAGTTTCCGTGACCAGATAAAAACTTGGTTGCTGAGTGAACCACGACGTCGGCACCATGCTCGATTGGACGTATCAAAAATGGTGTGGCTACCGTGTTATCGACGATAAGCGGAACCCCATTTTCATGGGCAATCTTGGCAACAGTTTCGATATCGAGAATGTCGTTCTTAGGATTTGAAATTGTCTCTCCAAAAAACGCCTTTGTATTTGGGCGAACCGCTTTGCGCCACGACTCTGGATCATCTGGATTTTCGACAAATGTAACTTCAATGCCAAATTTTGGAAGTGTGTAGTGGAACAAGTTATATGTTCCGCCGTAGAGGCTTGGAGATGAGACGATGTGATCTCCGGCCTCTGCAACATTCAAAACCGCATACGTTGTTGCGGCAGATCCAGAAGCGACCAACAAAGCGGCGACTCCACCTTCAAGAGCAGCGATACGTTGTTCTACTGCATCTTGAGTTGGATTCATGAGACGGGTGTAAATGTTTCCAAGCTCTGCTAGACCAAAGAGATCGGCGGCATGCTTGGTATCGCGAAATACGTAGGCGGTCGTCTGAAACAGTGGAAGCGCGCGTGCGCCCGTTGATGGATCTGGAACCTGACCAGCATGGATTTGGCGAGTTTCAAAGGCCGCTTGTTCTGGTGAAAATGACATGAAATACCTCCCGTGAAGTTAGGGGGTGCGCGAAAGTAGGGTCGCCCCAATACTTTCATCTACCCACGCTTGCCAATTGCACTGTGCAACTAGCCTGGTCTTCACCCGGAGCACCCCACCGTGGTGGAGGGTTGCCGTCCAGTAAGCCGGGGCTAAAACCTGGAACTCATGACCTAGCCAAATAATAAGGAGATGAGCGCCAGATGACAAATCTCTCTAGAAATCCCTCTAAAAATCTCTCTAAAAATCTCTAGTGCGACTAGTGGGGTTCGCTTCTCTCACGCCATCCAGAGGTTATTGGCAGGCGGCGATCCTTTCCGAAGGCACGTCTGGAGATCTTCGGCCCTGGCGGATATTGGCGTCGCTTGTACTCCGCGCGGTCGACCATCTGAATCACCTTTGTCGCTAACTCACTATCAAATCCAGCCGAGAGAAGTCCTTGCAGACCTCCATCATTCTCAATGTAGATCGTCAGCAATTGATCGAGTAGATCATAGGAAGGAAGCGAATCGGTATCTTTTTGATCTGGACGCAACTCAGCGCTGGGCTCTTTGATGATCGAGTTAACTGGAATTGGTTGCTGCTCTCCCCGGCTCGCCGCCACCTTGTTACGCCAGCGAGCTATCGCCCAGACCTCGGATTTCAGCAGATCCTTAATAGGCGCATAGCCACCTACGGCATCACCATAAAGTGTGGAGTAGCCCACCGCTAACTCCGACTTATTTCCAGTCGCCAAAACTAAGTGACCCTCTTGATTTGAAAGCCCCATCAAGGTGGTTCCACGAACTCGCGCTTGCAAATTCTCCTCGGCCAAACCGGTCAGATTGAGTGAGTTGAGAAATCCATCGACCATGGGCTGGATCTCAATGACTCGAAAATTCAAACCTATGCGCCGTGCCGATTCTGCAGCATCGCTCAAGGAATGTTCAGAGGAGTATCGGCTTGGCAGGGCAACGCCAAAGACTTTCTTAGCACCCACAGCATCAGCTGCAATTGCAGCTGTAACGGCTGAATCAATTCCACCCGAAAGACCCAAAAGGACTGATGGAAAGCCATTCTTTTTGACATAGTCACGGAGTCCTACGACCAGCGCCTGCCATATCTCCGCTTCTGTCTCTAACCTTTGTGCCGCTCCATGATGGATCTTTGGGTAGCTAGGAACTTTTGCCTCACTGAGGATCACATCAGGGTTACCCGATTGATACTTGGCATCAACGTCCACAACCATCAGACCATCATCGAATTGTGGAGCTCGGGCGATGGTCACTCCATTTGCCGAGACTGCGATGCTATCCCCATCAAAGACGAGATCATCCTGCCCGCCAGTCATATTTACATAGAGGACAGGAGCATCAATCTCTCTAGCCCGCCGGCGAACTAGTGCAGCTCTCACATCGTCTTTATTTCTCTCGAAGGGGCTGCCGTTAGGGACGACTACCAATCCCACCTTCCGTGAAGCCAACTCCGCAACCGGACCTTGCTCACGCCAAATGTCTTCACAGATGGCAACACCCACATCGATTCCATGCAATCTAAAGACCAGAGATTTATCTCCCGGAACGAAGTTCCTAAATTCATCGAAGACGCCGTAATTCGGAAGATGATGTTTTATGTACGTTGCCACAACAGCGCCGCGATGAATCACCGCTACAGCGTTTTGCGGGCGACGAGATGGGCTCTCATCGAGGTAGCCGACAATGCTCACTAATTCTCCACATGCGCCAAGACGCTCTGCCAGAACGGAGATCGCTTTACGAGAGGCTTGGCGAAATGAGGAGCGATTTGCTAGATCTTCAACGGGATAGCCAGTCAGCACCATCTCTGGCAAGACCAACAGGTGCGCACCTGCGCTGACGGCTTTTTGGGCATAGTCGAAGATGAGATTGGAGTTGGATTCCAAGGCGCCGACAGTCGGATTGATCTGCGCTAAAGCTACGCGTATTTGGCCACTCGCCTGTGGGCTCATGTAAGAATCCTACCTGCGCTTCTGTACGCCTGCCCATAGCCCTGAAGAAGTGCTCTCAGGCCTATGAAGGTAGACTTTGCTTTAGCCGCGGACCAGAACTGGCCGCGAGCCTTAAGGGGAAGCCATGTCTAACGGACACACTCGTCGTGTTTCAATCTCTGATTTAGCCGCCAAGAAAGTTCGTGGCGAAAAATGGGCGATGATCACAAGTTATGAAGAGATGACCGCCTCCATATTTGATGCAGCGGGAATCCCCGTTCTCTTGGTGGGAGATAGCGCAGGAAACAATTTTCTCGGCGAAGAGAACACGATTCCAGTAACCCTTGATCAGATGATCATGCTCTCGAGGGCTGTGGTTCGAGGTTCCACAACCGCGATGGTGGTGGCCGATCTTCCCTTTGGAAGTTACGAGAAATCACCAAAGTGGGCCCTTGAAAGTGCAACCCGACTCTTCAAAGAGGCAAAGGTTCATGCCGTAAAACTTGAGGGTGGCAAGAAAGTGGTTCCGCAAATCAAGAAACTCATTAGCGCAGGAATCCCTGTCATGGGCCATCTCGGGCTCACACCTCAATCTGTCTTTGCTTTGGGTGGATTTAAGGTTCAAGGACGTGCAGATAGCGCCGAAAAGATCATCAAGGATGCTCTGGCGTTAGAGGCCGCGGGTGTTTTTGCAATTGTGCTAGAGATGGTTCCCGCGGAGTTAGCAGCGGAGATTTCAGCAACTCTGCAGATACCGGTCATCGGTATCGGTGCAGGAGCAGACTGCGATGCTCAGGTGATTGTCTGGACTGATCTTATGGGTCTGACAGAGAGAGCCCCGAAATTTGCCAAGGCTTATCGCAATCTCCGGGATGAAATCTCAAACGGAGTTAAAGAGTGGGCTTCAGATGTGGCCGAGGGAAAATTTCCTTCCGAAGAACAGACTTTTCACTAGGCTCGACGGATGGCGCGATTCGCAGTAGATCTCTCACCTCTTCGTAAAAATAAAAATCTGCGCTACATATTTATCTCCGGGGTCGTAACGCGCTTTGGTTCTTCACTTACGATTGTGGCTCTCCCCTTTCAGATCAAGGAACTCACTAATTCATACATCGCGGTCGGTGCGATGGGGGCGGTCGAAATCATTCCCCTCATAATCTTTGCGCTCTGGGGTGGAGTGTTGGCTGACACCGTGGATCGCAAGAAGATGGTATGGCGTTGTGAAGCTGGTGCACTTCTTCTCTCGGCCACACTTCTAGGAAATTCGCTCCTGCATCACCCCCATCTTCTCCTTCTCTACCTGGTTGGCGCGGGATTTTCAGCGGTGGATGGACTTCAAGGACCGAGTTATAGCGCCATGATTCCTCGATTAGTGGAGCACGAGGATCTTCCATCGGCCATGGCCCTCATGTCGTTGCGCTGGCAATTTAGCGCCATCATCGGGCCGGCAATTGCAGGAGTAATCATTGCTACGAGCGGTGTAAAAACCGCATTTGGGATCGACATCATCTCTTACGTAATCTCGGTCGGATTTATGCTTCGCATCGCCTCTGTACCACCGGTACGCGACGGGACAACAAGATCATTCAAGGCGGTCTTCGATGGATTGCAGTATGCCGCTTCACGTAAAGATCTGTTGGGTACCTACATCATCGATCTCATCGCGATGTTCTTTGCTATGCCGAACGCGCTCTTTCCATTTTGGGCGGATCAGATTCACTCGCGATGGGCTTTGGGTCTCTTCTATTCCGCGGGAATCTTCGGCTCAATCGTGGTGACTGCCACGAGCGGTTGGATTAAAGGGTTCAACCGGCACGGCAGGGCCATCGCCATCGCAGCGATTGGTTGGGGGGCGTGCATCGCTCTTGCAGGAACCACAAATTCGCTCTGGATGGTCCTTCTCTTTCTTGGATTGGCGGGAGCATCTGACCAGGTCAGCGCTCTCTGCAGAAATACGATGTGGAATCAGACGATTGATGATGAATTCCGTGGCCGGTTGGCCGGATTAGAACTGCTTTCTTACTCAGTGGGGCCGCTCTCGGCGCAGTTACGCGCCGGTACGACCGCCGCACTTACCTCATTGCGGACTTCAGTTATTTCCGGTGGCTTGCTCTGCATGGCATTGGTCTCGCTGACATCGGCAAAACTCTCCGAATTTCGAAATTTCGATCTGCAAACAAATCCATATGCAATTGAGCAACGAAGTAAAAAACGAATCGGAGAAGATCCGAGTTAGAAGTTCGACTATCAAATCTGCAAAACAGCACAAAAAATCAAAAAAATATTGTTGCGACACGCACTCACTTTTATATCGAAAATAGTGGCTTCTTCATGTAATTACTGTCACGATTCTCCTTGAACAGGTTCGGTGACGGATCGAACCATTCTGATAGGAGATGTAAATGGCTGCAGCTAAGAAAACTGCTCCAAAGCGTCGCAAGAAGGCAGCTGCTAAGGCAGCTCCAGCTCCAAAGCGTCGTAAGAAGGCCGCTGCTAAGAAGGCAGCTCCAGCAAAGAAGGTGGCTGCAAAGCCACGTAAGAAGGCTGCTGCAAAGCCAGCTGCTAAGAAGGCTGCTGCTAAGCCTCGCAAGAAGGCCGCTGCTAAGCCAGCTGCTAAGAAGGCTGCTGCTAAGCCACGCAAGAAGGCCGCTGCTAAGAAGGTTGCAAAGCCTCGTAAGAAGGCTGCTGCAAAGCCAGCTGCTAAGAAGGTTGCAAAGCCTCGTAAGAAGGCTGCTGCAAAGAAGTAA
>Ga0214248_1000372_pt1 | contig 14361 bp, 10 predicted proteins | sample TroBogypolimnion_10_FD_153086 | JGI IMG/M metagenome (GOLD analysis project Ga0214248, IMG submission 153086) | Freshwater microbial communities from Trout Bog Lake, WI - 15JUN2009 hypolimnion | ecosystem: Environmental > Aquatic > Freshwater > Lake > Hypolimnion/Profundal zone | place: Trout... | reverse complement strand
TATGGCGCGCATCATCTACTTGTGCGTCGTAATAAACCAACCCACCTGTAACAATCTCGGGATTGAGTGATCTGGCCTCATTGCGCATCTCGCCGAAAGAGATGTGCTTGTGCCATGGCACCGCGCGGAGTTTGCCCCGCAAGAGGTCGTACAACATCAACCCTGCGCCAACATAAATACGATCCAGATACTTTTTGTGGAGTGGGTAAACAAAGGAGAGCGGCTTGACCAAATGCGGAGCCTGTTCGGTAATCATCATCTCGCGTTCATGGAGCGCCTCGCGAACTAACTTGAAATCAAATTGCTCTAAATAACGTAAGCCACCATGTATCAATTTGCTCGAGCGCGATGAAGTTCCAGCGGCAAAGTCATCGCTTTCTACAAGTGCGACGCTTAAGCCACGAGCCGCAGCATCGAGGGCAATCCCGCTTCCGACCACACCCCCGCCGATCACGAGAATGTCGAACTCATGCGACTTCAGCTTTTCAATATCGGCATTACGTTGTTCTGGATTAAGCACTGACTTATTAGAGGCCACGCGCTTACAATACTGGCATGTCTTATATTGGGGCGATCGATCAAGGAACCACCAGCACCCGCTTCATGATCTTCAATGAAGCCGGAGCCATCATTGCAGCAGCCCAGAAAGAGCACACTCAGTACCTTCCCCAGGCAGGGTGGGTCGAACACGATCCCCTCGAAATTCTGCGAGCTACCGAGTCGGTTATCAAAGAGGCGCTGGCCAGTGCTGGTTTAACTGGTAACGATTTAGCTGCGGTCGGAATCACCAACCAGCGCGAAACTACAGTTGCCTGGATGGCTTCCAGCGGAGTTCCGCTTCACAATGCCATCGTCTGGCAAGACACTAGAAGCCAGGCGATTCTCGATCGTATTACCCCAGAGTCCGCACAGACCATCACATACAAAACCGGATTGCCCCTCGCCCCTTATTTCTCGGCAAGCAAGATGAGCTGGATGTTGGAGCACTCCCCTCTCGTTAAGAGCGCGATGGACCAGCAGGAGTTGCTCTTTGGAACCATAGATTCATGGCTAGTCTGGAATCTCAGTGAAGAGAACATTCACGTCACAGATGTTTCAAACGCTTCGCGCACCTTGTTGATGAATCTAGAAACCTTGCAGTGGGATGAGGAACTACTTGCAATTTTTGGAGTTCCCCAAAATTCTCTGGCACAAATCAAGAGCTCTTCGGAGATCTACGGTTATACCTCCCCTCACGGCGTCTTTGGGGCTCGTATCCCAATTGCAGGAATAGTTGGAGATCAGCATGCGGCGCTCTTAGGTCAACTTTGCTTTAACAAGGGTGAGTCAAAGACAACCTATGGGACCGGGAACTTCGCACTCATTAACACCGGAACCGACATCATCCGCTCCAAGAAAGGTCTACTCACCACCCTCGCCTTTCAACTGGGGGATGAGCCAGCGAAGTACGCTCTCGAGGGATCGGTTGCCGTTACTGGATCTGCAGTGCAGTGGTTACGGGACCAACTTGGAGTGATACAAAAGTCATCGGATATCGAGCCACTAGCCGCAAGTGTTCCAGACAACGGAGGCGTCTACTTTGTCCCCGCCTTCTCAGGACTCTTCGCTCCCTATTGGCGTGGGGATGCACGAGGGGTGATAGTTGGTCTTACTCGGGCAGCAACAAAAGCACATATAGCTCGTGCCACTCTCGAAGCCATCTGTTATCAAACCCACGATGTTATTAGAGCTATGGAAGAAGAAACTGGCGTCACCATCAAAGTGCTCAGAGTTGATGGAGGCGTTACGCAAAACAACCTTTGCATGCAGTTACAGGCCGACATACTCCAGACCGAAGTTTCCCGTCCAGTGGTCGCAGAGACCACCGCGCTTGGGGCCGCCTATGCAGCGGGTCTTGCGATCGGAGTTTGGAAGAACACTCACGAACTACTTACCCAGTGGCAGGAAAGTCACCGTTGGAGTCCAGAAGTCAGCAAGGAGATTGCTCAAGAAGGACTACAAAATTGGAACAAAGCGATTGAGCGAACCCTCAACTGGAAATAACGTGGGCTCCAGCACTTGGTAACGAGGTGAAGAATCTCGGTGCTTTAAATCCTGCATCACTAAATGCCTTCGTTATGGCCGCTTCACAACGTTTAACATGATCTGCTTTGATGAGGGCGATCGCGCTTCCGCCGAAACCACCACCTACCATGCGTGAACCAAGAGCTCCCTGGGCAAGAGCAGTATCTACTGCCAGATTGAGCTCAGGACAAGAGACTGTGTAATCATCTCTCAATGAGCGATGAGATTGGTTAAGGAGTTCTCCCAACCGAGTGAAGTTATTTCCCTTGAGCGCCTCAACCGCATCGAGAACTCGCTTCATCTCCGTCACCGCATGGAAACCACGGATGTAAGTAACTGGATCCAGTTCTGATTGTCTTGCTGCATACTGTGCGACGCTGATATCTCGCAGAGATGTAATTCCAAGGTCTGCCACAGCCTTCTCGCACGAGGCTCGCCGTTCAGCATATCCACCATCAACCAACTTATGGTGTGCCTGTGTATCAATAATCAATAGCTCTAAACCTTGAGGAGCGATAAGAAATGGAATGTTCTCCGAGGTGAGGTCGCGACAGTCGAGCAAGAGAGCCGATCCTGATTTCGCCATCAGCGAGACGGATTGATCCATAATTCCGCAGGGAACTCCTACATAGTCGTTCTCAGCTTTTTGAGTAGCTCGCGCTAACTCTGCAAGCGAGAGCCCCTTTTCGAATAATTGATTGACCGCAGTTGCAATCGAACATTCAAGTGCTGCGCTAGATGAGAGACCTGCTCCGAGAGGAACTCTTCCATCAATCAGTAACTCAACTCCGGTATCCACTCCAAGTACCCATAGAACTCCAAGCGCATACCTCGCCCAGCTCTCACCTGAATGTGGAGCCAAGTCATCAACGCTAGTTTCGAAAATCTCAGCGCTTTTCTGTACTGAGGCGATTCGAATAACGCGATCAGACCGACGCGCTAGCGCAACCGTTGTAGTGTCAGAGATAGCAAAGGGCAGTACAAAGCCGTCGCTGTAATCGATGTGCTCACCGATGAGGTTCACACGCCCTGGAGCAGCCGCAACTATCTCTGGGGCGTAACCGAATAACTCATTAAAACGCTGCGATATCTCTTGCACAGTTCCTCTACTTATAGGTCAGGGTGTACGCCAAAGTGTACTTACCTGGCTTGATCCGATACTGCGGCAAGGTATCGGGACCACACGATGCAGTTCCGACTCCCCGATGAATCGTGTCGATTGCCACAACTGTCACATTTGATTTCTCAAGTTCGACATTGTGAGTAGCCGTCGTCAGGTCAAGTGCGCGATAAGGAGTAACCGAAACCTGCCCAGGCGACTCAAGTTCGATGCGTATGGTGTTAAGGTGGTTTTTCGAGACCTCAAACCAACGCACATCTGCGTGGCCGCCATTCTCCTGTGGCTTCACATAGCCAACATATTGGTCCACGACCCTAGAGGAATATCTTCCAATAGGGCTGAAATGGCGATCTGGGTAGGTCTCATTTGGACCAGAACCGAAATAGCTGAACCGATTGAATTCGCTATCGAGTTCAAAGGTTGTACCAACTCGAGCCACATCATGAAGAACTCGTGGCAAGGTAGTTTCCTCAACTACCTTAATGCCATCTGCAATCTCACTTATGGTTTGAATCTGCTTGATCTCAATTCCAGCGCTTGTTAGATATGTAGAGGTAACTCTAAAGCTATTACCTGATCTACTTACCTTAACCTTGCTACGAGTCAGGTTATCGATTCCCCACTCGTGCCAACGCTTGGAGATATTTCCGATGCGGTCATTGTCGGTAGGTGCCCGGTAGAGATTGAGTTGTGGCAGATAGGTGCCAAAGCCCAGGTAGGTGCCAAAGCCCAGGTAGATAGAGCCGTCCTCATTTATGTTGTTCTCCAACTGGGTAGGTGTTCTCACCTTAGCCTTTGGAGTTGCCTTTGAAGGCAGTTTAAATTGCGCCCAACCTACCTCTGCATTTTCAGCAGACCATTCAGTGGCACTCTTTCGAGTAGCACTAAAGGTGATAAAACGTTCACCTGGTGTTGAAGTAGCCTTCAAGAACTTGGAATTAACTTTTGCAGCGACGGTTGCCTGTGGCGCAATAATTGGAAGCTTAAGGCGACCAAAATCAACCACTTCGCCCTCAACAGAGATATTCCAGAGTATTTCGAAGTCTTTGGAATCTACAAAAAAGTTCTTGTTCTTAACCTTGAAGGTTCCAGCCGATGCACTTGTAGCGGTGATCAAGAAAGGTGCAGCGATTGATTTGAACTCTGACATTGCCGGCTTGGGAGTTCGATCTGGGAAGACCATGCCATCACAACAGAAGTTGCCATCATGTCGCTCTTCGCCAAAATCTCCGCCATATGCCGAACGCTTGCTTCCATCTGCCAGCGTCTGCTCAATTCCATGATCCCAGAATTCCCAAATAAAACCACCTTGGAGTCCAGGAAGAGAATGAATCGCCTGCCAGTACTCAAGCAGCGTTCCATTGGAATTACCCATCGCATGCGAGTACTCACACATGATCAGTGGACGAGTTCCAAGATCTGATTTTGCGTAAGAGATGATCGCATCGATGGATGGATACATTGGGCAAACAACATCAGTCAAAGCCGGATTTGCGGTCCAGTAAGGTCTAATTGCTCCCTCGTAATGAAGTGGGCGAGAAGGATCAAACTTACGAACATATGCTGCTGCCGCTTCGTGGTTGCTTCCAGCACCTGACTCATTTCCGAGCGACCACATAATCACGCTAGGGTGATGAATATCGCGCTGCACCATGCGAGCCACACGATCCACCCATGGGGTCAGATAGCGCTGGTCATTGCAGAGGGAATCTTGGAAGGCATGTGACTCAATGTTTGCCTCGTCAATTACGTAGAAACCTAACTCATCTGCAAGATCTAGAAATGCTGGATCGTTGGGGTAGTGTGAAGTTCGCACCGCATTGAAATTGAATTTCTTCATCTCGAGCAGGTCAGCTCGCATATCTGGGACTGAGACAACGCGACCTGTCTTTCTATTGAAATCATGGCGATTGACGCCATAGATGATTACCCGCTTGCCATTGACCAGAAAGTTTCTTCCCTTTATTGCGACATTGCGGAACCCAATGCGTTGCGTGAATTTTTCGACAACAACTCCAGTTGAATCTTTGAGCTCAACATGTAGGTAGTAGAGGTGAGGAGATTCCGCTGACCAAGCCTTAACGTTTGCGAACTCTGCCTTGAGGTGCACGAATCCTGGTGTTGGGGGTTCGATCTTATTGACAACTGACATTACAGCCTCGGGAACTTTCGCATCCCAGTATTTGCCATGAAAGAAATCGGCACTGATCGACTGAATCTCGGCGGGCATCTCAGTCCACTCGATTCGAGAACGAACCTGCACTGTTGCGCTCAGTGCCTTGGTACGCGATACGCCTTCAACCTTTGCACTCAATGAATATCCATTGAAAGTTGCATCTTGGGCAGCTGCAATAAAGGCCCGGATATCTAGTGTTCCCGTCGTCCCATCTGCCTTAAGACCAACCGTTGGATAAAACCTAGCGACGTGCACCTTTGGAGTAATGATTAACTTAACGCTGCGCGTGATTCCGCCATGCCACCACTGATCTTGATCCTCGATATACGTGGCATCTGACCACTTGACCACTTTGATCTGTATCCGGTTACTTCCGGGATGTACAAATTTGCTGATATCAAAATCTGCAGCAAGTCTGGAGTCTTTTGCCATACCAACTTCAACGCCATTGATGCTAAGAATTGCAACAGATTCAAAGCCGCCGATCTGGACAACAATTCTTTCGCTTACCCAATTATCTAGAACGGTGAAGTCACGCTCATAGATTCCAGTGGGATTGAGGGTTGGAACGTATGGGGGAAGTTCATCAAAAGGCATCTGCACATTTGTGTAGATAGGGCGATCCCAAAATTGCGGTGACTCTGGCTGGGTCGTCCACAAACCGGGAACTGGAATAGTGGCCCAACTGCCACTTGGTTGATCATCTGGAGATCGCAGGAGTTGAAAATCCCATTGACCGTCTAGAGAGACCGCATCCTCGTGAATAATATTTAACATTGGTTCACGATTGATTGAAGTGGTTTCTGGGCTATTCCAATATTTCATTCATTTACTCCAAAAAACTTTGATAGTAGTATCTAGGAATTACCGCCGAAGGCACTGAACCACTCTAAATCCCATTGATAATCAAGTAAAGGACGCACTCAAAGTGCGCATCTCCCTAGGAGGAACATTGGCTAATTCGGAAATCATCACTCTCTCCTCACCAAAGTCATCACTTATATTTGATGCATCAGATAACAATTTAGTTATCAAATATTGGGGAGCTCCGATTGCTAGCCAAGGTGGAGATGTCAAGGCCGCGACGACCGATCCTGTTGCCCACAGTAGCTTTGATCTTCCGCTCACATCAGGAGTTCTTCGCGAGCACTCACGCGGATTTTTAGGTCATCCAACAATCAGTGGTCATCGCAATGGTCAGGCTTGGTCAACACTCTTCTCGATCACCAAAATTGATCACACGAGTTCATCGCTAACAGCACACTTCGCTGATGCCTCTGCACATTTGCAACTTACGCTGAATTACCAACTCAACGAATTTGGAATTTTGCACGTGAGCGCCTCGCTCACCAATACAGGTGACGACGATTACAACCTTGAGGAATTCACCTACTGGTTGCCACTTCCCGATCGGGCCAGTGAGGTTCTGGATTTCACCGGTCGCTGGTCTAGAGAACGACACCCGCAGCGGAACTCAATTAGATATGGTCTTGTCTCGCGTGAGATTCGCGAAGGCCGAAGTGGTCACGACTACACCATCGCGCAATTGGCTCTCGCTGGAAACACGGAGTTTGGCCACGGTGAGGTATGGGCTCTCTCGGTGGCTTGGAGCGGCAATTCGGTCCATCACATTGAGCGCCTCGCCAGTGGTGAGACCTCAATCGGCGCCGGAGAACTTCTTGAGCCAGGTGAGATCATCCTCGGCGCGGGCAAGACACACACGATTCCACCAGTTATCGCCAATTACACAGATGCGGGCTTCGATGGCCTAAGCGATAACTACTACAAGTGGCTTCGATCTCGCCCCAGCCACCCAACAAATATTCGACCTCGCCCCATCACTCTCAACGTCTGGGAGGCGATCGACTTCGATCACGATGACGAGAAGATCAAAGCAATTGTGGATGCCGCAGCAGCAGTGGGGGTCGAGCGCTTCGTACTCGACGATGGTTGGTTCAATCTGCGTAGACACGACCAGGCTGGCTTAGGCGACTGGGTAGTTGATAAGAGCGTCTGGCCAGATGGGCTCGGACCGATAATCAAATACATTAATGACAAGGGCATGGAGTTCGGCCTTTGGTTTGAAGGCGAGATGATCAATCCAGACTCAGACCTCTACCGCGCCCATCCTGAATGGATTTTGCATGAAGCTGGACGAACTCCCCCACTCTGGCGCCATCAGCAGGTACTCGATATCACCCATCCTGGAGCCTACGAACATGTTCTCGGGCAGGTAGATGCGATTCTGAGTGAATACAACATCGCCTACATCAAATGGGATCACAACCGAGTTCTGGTTGATGCGGGGCACCTCGGGCAAGCCGCGGTGCACAATCAGACGGCCGCTATCTATCGATTATTCGCGGAACTTAAAAAGCGCCACCCAAGGCTCGAGATTGAAAGCTGCGCTTCTGGCGGGGCCCGAATTGATCTTGGAGTAATCGATTATGTCGATCGCTTCTGGACCAGCGATAACAACGATGCCCTTGAGAGGCAGACCATTCAACGTTGGACTGGAATCGCGGTTCCGCCAGAGTTGCTTGGAACTCATATCGGCCCACGCCCCGGAAATCAGAATCGCCGGGTCACAGAGATTAACTTCCGCGCGATCACCGCTCTCTTTGGGCATGCTGGAATTGAATGGGATATCACCAAGGCTTCTCCCTCAGAGATTGAGGTAATTAAGAGTTGGATTGCGCTCTACAAGAGCAAGCGTGGCCTTCTGCACTCTGGAAAGGCAATCCGCGTTGATCATCCAGATCAGAATTCATATGTCTATGGCGTAGTAGCCCAAGATAAGAGCGAGGCTCTCTTTGCAATCGCGGCGAGAGATATGTCTGAATCGACCTTCCCTGCCATGGCACGGATTCCAGGCCTTGAGTCAGACCGCATATACCGTGTGAGAGCTCTCGTTGATGCAGGAGTGGCTCAAACTATGCAACGGGGATATCCAGCATGGATGAACAACGAATCTGGAATCACGTTGAGTGGCGCAGAGCTGGCACATATCGGATTGCGACCTCCGATTTTGCCACCGGAGAACGCAATCCTGATCGAGATATCAAGTACGAACTAACCCAAGTTGGGTTTGTAGTGGGATTAGCCTTTGGTAGAACCGAGGGTTAATCCACCTACGAAGTGCCTACGCAGTGCGAAGAAGACGATGAGCGTTGGGATAAAGGCAAGAACTGCACCCGCAGCCAACAAGTCATAGTCTGTATTGAACTCACCCTGCAGATTTGAAAGCGCAGCGGTAATTGGCCGCTTGTTTCCGGACTTGAGAAGCACAATCGACCAGAAGAAATCGTTATAGATCCAGGTGGTCATCAAGACTCCAAGAGAGGCAAGCGCCGGACGGAGCAGCGGCAAGATAATGCGGAAGAAGTGATTCCACACATTTGCGCCATCGACAAGAGCTGACTCAGAGATCTCTTTTGGAATTGTGCGCAAGAAATTGGTGAGCACGAAGGTTGCAAAACCAACCTGGATTGCAATGTGCACCAAGATCAATCCGATTTGAGTGTCGTACAAGACGCCATTGCTATTAATGAAATGAGGCACTGGAATCTTTAAATACAACCGGAATAGCGGAATGAAGAGCAACTGAGGTGGAAGCAAGTTACCTGCAGTAAAGAGCATGAGAAGAGGCACACTGAACTTAGATTCATAGCGACTCAAAACGAATGCAATCATTGAAGCCAAGAAGAGTGTGATCACAACCGCAGGCACTGCAACCTCAACTGAGTTGAAGAAGAAGCGCCACATCTTGGACTCAACCAAGGCGTTGTAGTAATTGCTAAATGTTAAGTGGCGCGGAAAGGAGACTGGACCATTCTTTAGTACATCACCATAAGGTCTAAACGATTGCAAAATCGTGAAGAGAATTGGCAACACCCAGAAGAGTGAGAAGAAGGAGAGTATTCCGACCGCTATGCGAGCGCCAGCTTTGCTCTTTTGACCCGTAACCATTTAGTCGTTCCCTTTACTAAAGTTTTGATAGAGGTAGACCATGATTGGTCCTAAACAGATAATAAAGAGCAAGGTCGCGTAAGCCGCTCCCCACCCAATACGCATCGAGGATCCTTCGATGTTTTGGTAAACCAAAATTCCTAGAGTTTGCAGACCATTCGATCCCTGATTGATGATGTAAGCAAGGTCGAAGGCGCGCATTGACTCAATGATGGTGATAACAACAATGATCACATTCACAGGACGCAGCGAAGGCATGATCACCTTGCGGAATGTGTACCACTCCCCCGCTCCATCAATCGCAGAAGCTTCGCGGAGTGAAGGATCAACCGCCTTCATACCTGCTAAATAAAGCAGCATTATGTAACCAATATGTCGCCACGAGGCGATGAAGAGAAGAACCCAAATATTCTTGCTGGGATCCCCCAACCAGTCAATCGCGGTATTCGGATTTGTATTGTGTAGCAAAGAGTTCACGATTCCATCTGTGAAGAAGACGTTCTCCCAGATGATTCCAGTAACCGCTGCAGAAATTACCAATGGCATGTAGAAGGCGGTTTGGTAGAAGTGTGTTCCCTTTAAATTCTTATCGGATCTGCCTGATAATAGATCTCGGTTGGTAGGTCCACAGAGATCTCCCGCAACGGGGATAGGGCTCGCATAACCTCAATATGATCGTTAAGAATCGCCGTCACATTGACGGGTATGCGCTCATCGCTGGCGCTCTCGCCTACTTCAGCCAGGAAGAGAAGATCGTTGATGATCGACTCCATCCGGAAAATCTCAGTCGCACTCCTATCGAGATAGCTCTCCTGCTTTGCGGATTCCTTCGTCTTACGGGCTAGATCTACATATCCTTTTATCACCGTTAGCGGTGTACGAAGTTCGTGCGAAGCATCTCCCAAAAATTTCTGCATTGCGCGTTGTTGCTCTGCGATAAGTCGACTCACCTCGTTCAACTTGCCATCTCTGCTGAAAAAGATGAAGGCAATAAAGCTAGCGAAGATATCGATGCAGATAATAAAAATAATTAAATCTTTCGTGAGATTTGAGACATCGGAATTTATAGTTGCAAGAGATGCCGCAATAATTAATTTCTTTGAACCGCCCATCTCAAAAGTCCGGATTCTTAGATCCCTGCCGAAATTAACATCTGTGTGCCGAGACTGAGATAACAATGACGCTGGGGGAAGTGAAGGAATATTTGGACCAATAACCGTTAGAACTGTCACTGTACCGCTATCGCTCACATACTCCACCGAAACTGGAATCGCCGAAACCTGAGCTAGATATTGAGCGACAGTTAATGGATCCTCTTTCGTGCTCTCTAAAGCTTTAATCTTAGAGTTAAGGGAGTCATCTACTAAATTAATCTGACTTGATTGATATTTAGATATTGCAAAGTAACCGATCGCTGCAGAAGAGATTGTTAAAAGAAGAAAGATTGCCAAAGTAACTCGAGCAACTAATTTCATGCTCTTTCGACAATCTGAAAGCCAACACCTCTTACTGTCTTAATTCCTTCGAAGCCATCTCGATGTAGCTTCTTGCGCAGGTATGAGATATATGTTTCGACAACCGTTGAGTTGTTTTCAAAGTCAATTCCCCAGATGGCGTTGAGCAAGGCATCTTTGCGCACAACCTTGTTTTTCCGCTCAATGAGATATTGCAACAGGTTGTACTCGGTGGGGGAAAGTTCAATGATTGAGTCTTCAAACTTAACGAGGTGCTGATCTAAATCAATTGATATAGGCCCACATCGAACAACATTTGCACTCTGTTCATTGCGTGTGCGGCGAAGAATCGCCTCGACCCGAAGTGCTAACTCCTCGATGCTAAAAGGTTTGGTCACGTAATCATCCGCGCCGGTCCTAAAGCCGGTATGAACATCATCTTTCTCACGCCTAGCGCTCAGAAGTAAGGCAGGAGTTGAATCCCCCGCGGCTCGGACCTTCTCAAGAAGCACCAGCCCATCAATTTTGGGCATATTTATATCGAGGACGTAGAGGTCGAACTTTCGCTTTCTTATGTGGGCGAGCGCATCGAGCCCATCCATGGCGACCGTGACCTGGTAGCCTTCAAGTTCAAGGACGTCGCCAACCAACTCGCGTACGCCTGAGTCGTCATCGACGACCAATATCTGGGCCTGGTTCATGTCATGGAAGCCTAACTCCCCCGCTCCGACCCGCAAGGGGCTGACAAGGTTTTCACATGGATCTCACAAAGTCAGCGTTGATGCTTACGCCATGGGAACAACCGATCCCAGTGCTTACACGAGCACCAGGTCTCGATAAAAGGACAAAAAGAGGAATAAGAATGAAGATTAGCCGCAGAAATCAACTGGTTGCCGGTGCCATCGGAGCAGCAATGTTGCTTGCTCCTACAGCTGCATTCGCCGATGCAACGCCATCACCTACAGCAACAACCACGACGACAACCGCTAAACCAACTGCCGACCAGAAGGCAGCATACAAAGCAGCCCTCGATGCTTACCGTGTTGCTCTTAAGGCTTGGCAGCAGACTCGCGATTCAGATCGCGCTGCCTATAAGACAGCACTTGCTGCATACCGCGCTGCCATAGCAGCCAACAAAGCATCTCGTCAGCAAATTGATGCAACCTTCAATAGCGCCGTAGCAGCAGCAAGAGCAGCATATGCAACCGCAACTGCTGGCTCACCAACCGCAGCTGCCCGCCAGGTAGCTCTCAATGCACGCGTCGCCGCAGTCGCTGCTGCAACCAACGCTCGCGCCGCCGCTATCGCTGCGCTTCCAACGCTTCCCGCTAGGCCTTCGGTTCCAACGGTAGCTCCGAAGCCAACTCCACCAGTAAAGCCTTAAAAGCTTTCCTCATCGGATACTTACCTGTCGGGGGTAAGTCCGGATCCACCCTCTCCACCTATACGGGGAGGGTGGATTTTTTTATTCAGCCACCTCTCAGAAAACTCCCACCTTCGACTGACCAGTAGTGCAGGCTCGCCACAGATTGGCCCTGGAGGATCTCCCCAGATCCCACAGAGGGTGGGTTTGATAGGAGTAAATCTGATGATCGCACTATTGGCAGTCTTCCCAATTCTGATGTTCGGAACCGTCGTCTTTGCCGCACTTTCAGCACATACTGAACACGAAGCCCGTGAAGAGGCAAATGAGCCTTACGCCTGCTGCGATGAGCGTCGCGCGCTTATGAGCCAACATCAGTTGGTCGCATAACCAGAGCTTTCGTCGGTAAGGCGCTGATCTCCAAGTTTGGTTACGCTTAACAACATACCGATTGTTCACTCTTAAGAGCGCATTCAGCACTCCCTAGAGCAATCAGTGACATCAAATAAGTGTCAGGTAAGCGTTAACCAATAGGAGATCTGATGAGTAGCGAGAGCAAGTGCCCATATACCGGTAGCAAGTTAGCTAGCGAAGGAACTTACAACCAAGACTGGTGGCCTAACCAGTTGAACCTCAAAGTTCTGCAACAGAACTCCCCCCAAGCTGATCCAATGGGTGCTGACTTTGATTACGCGGCCGAGTTCGCGAAGTTGGATTTAGAGGCGCTTCAAGCAGATCTACGCGCCCTGATGACAGACTCGCAGGATTGGTGGCCAGCGGACTATGGACACTACGGGCCTTTCTTTATCCGTATGGCTTGGCATAGCGCCGGCACCTATCGCACCTTCGATGGTCGCGGTGGTGGTGGAGCTGGAATGCAACGCTTCGCACCTCTCAATAGCTGGCCCGACAATGTAAACCTTGATAAGGCGCGCAGACTTCTCTGGCCGATCAAGCAGAAATATGGCAAGCAGATCTCTTGGGCAGATTTACTTATTCTGACTGGAAATGTCGCTCTTGAATCTATGGGCTTTAAGACATTTGGATTTGGCGGAGGACGTGTCGACGTCTGGGAACCTGACGAGACTTACTGGGGTAAAGAGGCGGAGTGGTTAGCCGATAACCGTTACACCGGCGACCGTGAATTAGAAAATCCTTTAGCCGCAGTGCAGATGGGATTGATCTACGTTAACCCAGAAGGACCTAACGGAAATCCTGATCCACTTCTCTCAGCGCGCGACATCCGTGAAACCTTCGCTCGCATGGCGATGAACGACGAAGAGACCGTTGCATTGATTGCAGGTGGGCATACATTTGGTAAGACGCATGGCGCAGCGGACCCAAGCAAATATGTTGGAGCGGAGCCAGAAGGCGCACCGATTGAGCAGATGGGTCTCGGTTGGAAAAATACATTTGGTACCGGCAATGGTGGAGACACTATTTCAAGCGGCCTAGAGGGGGCTTGGACTCCTACACCTATCAAGTGGGATAACTCCTTCTTCCAAGTTCTCTTTGGATTTGATTGGGTACAAACAAAGAGCCCTGCTGGTGCTACACAGTGGATTCCGGCAGAAAACCAAGCTGCGAATGCAGTACCAGATGCGCATGACGCTACAAAAAAGCATCCGCCTGTCATGCTCACTAGCGATCTAGCACTTCGATTTGATCCTGCCTACGAAGCCATCTCACGTCGCTTCTTTGAACATCCTGATCAATTTGCTGACGCATTTGCTCGCGCTTGGTTCAAGTTAACCCATCGCGATATGGGTCCGATCGCGCGCTACTTAGGACCACTTGTCCCTGCCGAGCAACTTATTTGGCAAGATCCGGTTCCGGCGGTTGATCATGAGTTGATAGGCGATCTCGAGATTGCAGCCTTGAAAACTAAAATTTTGGGATCTGGTCTCACCATTTCGCAACTAGTTAAGACCGCGTGGGCATCGGCATCAACATTCCGAGGCACCGATAAGCGTGGTGGAGCAAATGGCGCTCGCATTCGTTTAGAGCCACAACGTAATTGGGCGGTAAATGATCCAGAAGAACTTGCACAAATTCTTACGGTGCTCGAGAAAATTCAAGGGGAATTTAACGCAGCATCTGGCAACAAGAAGGTCTCGCTTGCTGACCTTATTGTGCTCGCTGGTTCCGTTGCTGTTGAAGAAGCTGCAAAGGCTGCTGGTGTAAACGTGCGCGTTCCATTCACTCCTGGTCGGAC
>Ga0214248_1000302_pt1 | contig 16482 bp, 16 predicted proteins | sample TroBogypolimnion_10_FD_153086 | JGI IMG/M metagenome (GOLD analysis project Ga0214248, IMG submission 153086) | Freshwater microbial communities from Trout Bog Lake, WI - 15JUN2009 hypolimnion | ecosystem: Environmental > Aquatic > Freshwater > Lake > Hypolimnion/Profundal zone | place: Trout... | reverse complement strand
TCAGGACGGCTCCACTATTAGCCCGCAGTCCTGTATCCCTTTTTCTGAAGAAGTGCCTGGCCAAAAGGGCGCCAAAATCAATACTTGGAAGTCCTGTGTTGAGGCTTTGTATGGCAGTAATGGGCCCTTTCATCAATACACCAACCTACTCATTCCGAGTGCCCCTCCCTTTGCAGCTAAATGTGACAAGCATGAGCTTGACTCTAGCGGGGCTTTTATTTTTGAAAAGTTAACGGCTAATCCAGCCGGCCCCCCATCTGCGGGACCTATGGAGTCAGGTGAGAAGCTTTTGGAGGGTATCAATATCCGTTTAAGTCTTTGCGATACCGGTTATTACCTCATCAAAATTGGCGAGTTTAAGTTATGAGTACAAATCTCACCTCTGCTGCTCAATTGAATGCGAGATTTCGTAAGTGGGTTTATGACTTGATATTCAACGATCAAATTAAAAGCAATCTTCACCTTCAGTTTGAGCATTTCATTACCTATGTAATCGTACTCAATATGGCAGGTCTGGTACTTGAGCATATTCCCATTATTTACGATACTCGGCAAAATATTTTTCATTTTTTTGACGTTGTATCGCTCATTATTTTTACAGCTGAGTACATCTTACGAGCCTATGTTGCTCCAGAGAATCCCGTTTTCAAGTTAGCAAAAATTCCGCGGTTTGCTTTTTTTAAGAGTCCTTTTGCTTTAATTGACTTAGTGTCGATTTTGCCCTTCTATTTGGGGGCATTCTTTGAGGCTGATTTACGAGTACTCAGAGCATTACGTTTGTTACGACTCTTTAAGTTATTTAGAGCGCTGACTCCAGCAGTGCGTGAGTTTCTTGAAAAAAATAAGGGTAAATCATTTCGTTACAAAATTTATGCCTTGGTGAACGACACGCCCACCAGCGGCCATTTGCATCACATTTTTGATTTTTTTATTGTCCTCTGGGTCATTATTTCTGTATTGGCGGTGATTTTAGAGTCCGTTCAAAGTGTCAACTACTACCTACATACTGAATTTATTATTTTAGATGTCATCGCGGTGGCAGTATTTTCTACTGAGTATTTGATGAGGCTCTATAGCTGCACGGAGGATCCTAAGTACAAAGCTTGGTTGTCTGGGCGCTTGCGGAGTGCTAAAAATCCAACCAATGTGATTGATTTATTGGCCATTCTGCCTTTTTACCTAGAGAGCATTCTGCACCACCTCTTTGACTTGCGTTTCTTGCGAGTTTTCAGGTTAATGCGTTTATTGAAGTTGGCTCGTTACTCTGGGGCTACTCAATCATTATTTATTGTGATCAAAAGAGAGTGGCCGGTCATGAAGGCCTCTGCATTCATCATGATGTTATTGGTCATGTTAGCAGCATGCTTGGGCTATCTGTTTGAGCATGAAGCCCAGCCAGATAAATTTGAAAACATTCCCCAGTCGATTTATTGGTCAGTTATTACGCTTGCCAGCGTGGGGTATGGCGACATTTCGCCGATTACGCCTGCTGGTCGTGCCATCACTATTATTTTGGCTCTATTGGGTATCGGTATTTTTGCCATCCCAGCTGCGATTCTATCCTCAGCATTAAGTGATCAGTTACGTATAGATCGTGAATCTATGATGGCTGAGCTCTATAGCATGCTAGAAGATGGGGTCATCTCTCCAGATGAGCAAGAGTTAATTGAAGCAGAAGCGAAGAGGCTTCACCTTTCCAAAGATGAGCTTGACCGCCTACTGGAAAAGGCCAAGGTAGATATGGGTCTTGAGCAATCTACCGATAAAAAAGAGCAGCACGCTAATTCGAAGGAGTTCAATCTTGAATTTCTGTCTAAGCATGCCGATGTGGCTGCAGAGCAACTCAAGATCACCATTTCGAATTTGCAGCAGATTGTGAGTGTCTCAGATACACAGAAGTTGATTACATACTTTGGTAACTCTAATCATGCAACACCATTACAGGGGGCCATGTTGAATTTACTTTTACAGAATGCACAAGCGCAACCGCAAGATGGTTTGGATGAGCTTACTGGCGTATTGAATAAAAGTACTTTGATGCGTAAGCTAGATCAAGCCCTTTTAAGTTGTCGTGAAGCTGGTATGCATTTGGCTGTGTGTTTTATTGATTTAGACCATTTTAAGAGTATCAACGATCAATTCGGCCATCCTACTGGCGATGCATTTTTAAAGCTAGCAGCGCAGCGCCTTGGTCTTGCCATTCGTGCGAATGATATTCTTGCTAGGTGGGGTGGCGATGAGTTTGTTCTCGTCCTCACTTCACTGCACTCCCAAGAGCAGCTGAAAAATATCTTAGACAGGATCATTTCTTTATTTTCAGCTGACTTTGAAGTGGGTCATGTCCGCGCCTCTTTAGGCATCAGTATTGGGATTGCAAATTCACAGTCTGATCTAAATAGCCAGGCCTTAATTACACGTGCAGATACCGCGATGTATATAGCTAAGAATCAAGGGGGAAATCAATATCACGCTATTGAGTAGATTGCCTTACTAATGCGGATTGGTTTTAATGTTTTCGCAGATGCACTGCAGGAATTCTTAAGGCCTCGCGGTATTTTGCAACTGTTCTGCGTGCAATCACGTAGCCTTGGCTGGCTAGAAGACTAGCAATGCTGCTGTCAGAAATGGGTTTTTTATTGGACTCTTCGGCAATGATTTGTTTAATTAAAGCCTGAATGGCGGTGGATGACACTGATCCACCTTGTTCTGATCCTAGTTGGCTGCTGAAAAAGTACTTGAATTCAAAAATCCCAAGAGGGCATGAAAGATATTTTTGAGTGGTCACTCTAGAAATAGTCGATTCATGCATACCGACTGCTTCGGCAATTTCTCTGAGCACTAAAGGCCGCATTCCCAGCGCACCGATAGCAAAGAACTTTTGCTGTCTGGCGACGATTTCCTTTGCCACCTTAAGAATTGTCTCTTCCCTTTGAATAATGTTTTTGACTAGCCAGCTTGCCTCAAGCATCTTTTGTTTTAAAGCCCCAGTAGCCTCATCATTGCCACTCTCTTTTAGGATGCGCGCATATTCATTGTTTAAGCTGAGTTTTGGTCTTGCATTTTGATTGGCATTCACCACCCATTGCCCTTGTGATTGCTTGACTACAACATCGGGCAAGATCCATTGGTCCACTTCGCGCTCAAATTCTGCGCCTGGATTATGTTGTAAGGAGCGTAGGCATGCAACCGCCTTACTCACCTCAGCCTCCGTTTTATGGAACGTCTGTTTCAGCTTGAGCCAATCGCGAGTGCCCACTTTATGAAGATGGTCCTTAGCAATTGCAAGAGCCAATTCCCAAGCCTGCTGATGTAGGGCTGTGCCTTGTAATATCCTCTCAATTTGCAAGCTAAGACATTCTGAAAGATCTTTTGCACCCACCCCCGGTGGATCTAGCTGCTGAAGTTGGTCCAGCGCTCTAGAGGCTCTTAATAGAGCCTGCTCAGCCGTTGCACCGATTTCAAGGCTAATTTCTTGGCTAATAGATTCAATGGATTCTGGTAGGTAGCCTCGATCATCTAAACAGCCGGCTAGATAGGCAACCAGAGATTGCTCTTCTGGTTCAACTTTTAATAAATGAATTTGTTCTTGAAGATATTCCAGCAAGGTTTGCTGATGTGCCAGGCGTTCATATTGTTCGGTCCAATCCTCATCATCTTCACCCGATTGCTGCCCGCCTCCCGACCAGGTGATTTGAGGACTGTCTAGTCCAGCCTGTATCTGCGAATGGTTTGACTCAATCTCTGGATTGGGCTCAAACTCGAGCAGTGGGTTCTCTTCAGCAACTTTAGCTAATTCTTGCTCTAGCTCGGTATTGGATAGTTGGAGCAAGCGAATAGATTGCTGCAACTGCGGGGTAAGTGCAACTTGCTGACTAACCCGAGCATGAAGAGAGATCGCCATTTACTTATGCAAGCGCATGTTTTTTGCTAAAACGCCGGGTTTTAGCGGCGGCTACGCTCAATACTGACTGCCGGCCATAACTTTGAGGTCACCCGTGATTTTGGCACCTTTTTCTACGGTAATTTCTTTGTATTCAATCGTGCCACTCACCCTGCCTGTTGAGCGAATAATTAAATGTGTGCTGACGCTAAGTCCTTGGGTCACTTCACCGTGGACATCGACAAATTGGGCTCTTACTTTGCCATTAATCACCCCACTGGCCTGAATTTGGACTTCACGGGTGGTAAGCTCACCTTCTACTAAACCGGCCACCAAAGCCATATCAGGAACAGCAAAACTTCCTTTAATAACAACACCTTCCCCAACAATTAGTGTTCCTGCCTGCACATGTTCAACCATTGATTCCTCTGTTCTTGTCAGAAAATTATTAAAAGTAACTTGAGCTAATCATAGCCAATCTAATGAAAAATAACCATATAAATTATAGGTTTAAGGTTAATAGTGGGATTTTAAATCGTTTTACTTCTAATCGCTTTGCCTGGTTTGGCCGTATTAAACTATCCCTACAGTCTAAATGAGATTTCATATTATGAAAAACCCGCAAATTTCAGAATCTCGTATTCGCAGTGAGCGTTTCTATGCCATTCATGGTGAGGGTCAAAAAATTGACTTCTACACTACCAATATTGCGGCTGCTCGTTATTGGATTAAGCATGTCGTGCATGGCGAGCCGATTGCTAGTGTCAAAGAAGCCGCTCATTTGGCTGGAGCAGAGGCGTCATCAGAGCATGTCGATGTGCTGGACGAGTCTGGATCTTTGAATGGTGAGACTGTTGTGACAAGTCGCTCGGAATAATTATTAAATAACTTCTACACCCCATTTTTACCTTCAAAGCGCCCATTTTGCGCCTTGAAGTCCGTATAATTGCCCTTTTGTGCAAAAGTCGCTATGGGCCACCTTTTTCCGTTTAAATTCATTCTATTAGCTTGGTTTAGCCTGCTTTGCATCAGCTCAGTTTTTGCCCAGGCGAATGAGGATTTGGTCGTGGTGTTGGATGGTCAGCAGATCAGCGTTGCCTATTACAAAAGCTCCATCAAGAACTTGCCACCAGACTGGAAGAAAGTTTGGGTGATCACCAACCGAAAGGCTGCATTAGAGAATCCGGATTCTGAGCAAAAAGTTGAGTCTATTCGCAGAAATATTTTATTCAATTGCCTCAAAAACACTTATTCAACACTTGCTACAGTAAGGTACTCCGAACTCAATGCAATGGGTAAGCCTCATTTACAAACCGACACTGGCTTTGATCTTAAAGAAGAGGCGGTACCTGACGCTAGCCCTTTGGCTATTATCAAGTCGCAAGTGTGTGGGTCTTAACTTACTCATATGAAATTTAATATTTTCCCGCCCGAGACACTGAATAATATTGATCCAAAATTCCATGTGGACGCTCGGCTCATTGGAAAAACACTCGAACGTGAATTTCATAAGCAACCCTTGGCCGCCTTATATGCTTTGGATAATATGAATAGCGGTTTGCCGGTCACTGTCCTTGGCTTTGCCCAGGGCGGTATTTTGATCAAGCCCGAGATTAAGCCTAGTACCGGACTGTCTTCTTTGGTGGGTAGCCAGCGTATTTTGGTGCTGTGCGGTGACGGTGGCAAGTTGCAGTTTATGGCAAGCAATTTGAAGGTGACAGATGAAGGCAATCTGATTTGTCCAATGCCTGCCGATTTAATGCTCATCCAAAGGCGCAAAGATTTTAGAACCCCAGCGCCAGCAGTAGATGAAGACTTTAATTTCATCCTTTGCTTGGGGGCTGGTCAGGAATTGCTCACCAAGGTCATTGATATCTCAGATAATGGGATCTTGCTCGATATTCGCCTAGGCGCAACCGAGGTTGAGGTGGGGCGCTATTGGCACTCAGGCTATTTTGAAAGACTCAAATCGCGTTCTGGCCCGATCGATTTGCAGGTAAAAAACGTGCGTCCTGGCGCTGCCATGGACCGCATCAGAGCAGGTTGCGAGTTGTATGAGCCCAAAAAGTTGGTTTTGAAAGAATTTGAGAGCACCCGCAGTGCGATTGAGAACGCGCGCGTACAAGGCCATCTCAATCGCTGGTATTTGGGGGCGTCTTGGTACGATTAATTATTTTAGTTAAGATGGAAACCTTCTACTTCAGTCAATTTATGCCCCATTCATCATGAGTCTTTTTATGAATATGACCGCTGGCAAATGGATAGTCCTGTTTTGTGGGCTCCTATTGATCGTGCTCGCCTATTATTTCGTGCGGGACTTTTATGGCAAGTTATCTCATGAGGAGTTAGAGGATGAGATGACACCGCTAGAGCCTGTGATTGCGGGTAGTCTGCAAAAAACACACCAGTTAGAAGATGTGATCAATCAAAAGATTGCTAACTTAAAACTCGATTTGATGGCCGAGCGCTTGAGAATTACCTCGACGGCCGAGGTTTTAAAAAATTTGGCATTTGAGCGTCACTTACCTGAAACGCTCTATCAAATCTATTTTGAAACGCGCGCCTTCCCCAAAAAGAGCGTAGAGGCCCAGCAAACCGACTTAGACTGGCATGCGCAAGCTGGCATTACCGAACTCAAAGTCGAGCCGCTCATTTCTGATGAAGGCGTGCTGATTCGTTTTACCCTTCAAAACTATCCCTACACCCTGAGCGCAATCCATCATCGTTTTGCGCGCACCCATTTTGTTGAATTGACTCTGCGAGATGTGGATGAGGTGAAGTTGTTTATTGTGCGCATTAAGGCCAATGAGACTACTGGGCGTGAGATTTTAGAAAAAGCCGTGATTGAAATGAAGGCGGGCGATTGGATTGATGATCTTGCTAGCTGCCGTCTGTTGATGGACAAACGTAAAACCGAAGTACAACTCATGGCAGGACATCGTGAAGTAGAGATACTCAAGCAACGTTTTGTCTTAAATCATTCTGGCGGACAGTCCATCTCGTCACCCGGTAAATCCAATAAATCTTGAGATTGCACTGCGCACGATGAAGTTTTCGCCCCCTCAAAAAACCCCGTATTACTGGTTCTTGTGTGCTGCCACATTGTTGTTGGTGATGTCGATTCTTTTTCTGTTTGGATCAGCCAGTGAGTTATCTGGTTCAGCGACGGAGTTGAAAAATCTCACGGTAGAGATGCCTAAGTTGGAAGATTACGTCACCAATCAAAAGTTTGACTTTAATCTCAAAGGCCCATCGCGCCGCCTCAAAGCAGGCGATATACCCAAATTGGTCGATGATGCCATGGCTCCCATTAACGCTGATGATGCGATTAATAAAACGTTTCAGTATTTTGCAGAATTTGAAAATAAGCGTTCGGCACCGGTATTGACCTTGGTAATACCCACTGTTTCGGCTGTCACCCCAGGATCTCCGGCAGATCTAGCGGGAATCAAAGCGGGAGATACCATCAGCTTTGTAGGTGGTGCCAAGATTGAATCGGTCATGGGCTTTTATTTGGCGCTGGGCGAGAAGCCAGGCGCTGATCTTGTGCTCAAGCTGGTGCGTAATAAAAAAGATCCAATGACCTTTAATCTTCGGGCGACTGGGGGCGCGACTCTGACGCCCGATAATTGCGGTATTGGATTTTCGGTGCCAGCAGACTCGGTCTACTTGGGCGAGCGCGATATCAAGCGCTTAGCTGAGCAATACAAAGCGAATTCTCTCAATCGGATTGCCAGCGATTGGCGTCAAGCCTCCGCGAATAATTTAATGATGATGGCCAAGCGCCTATCCTTAATGCCTAAATCAGTGATTGATAGTTCTGCTGGCAATGCCGCGCAGATTCGCTATGCGGACTTGTTGGCTTGGCAGCATAAAAAAATGCTGGAAAATATTGATGCCTATTTTTCTCAGAGAAGAAAAATTGAGAATCGTAATGTCGTGACTTTGGGTTCTTTGGGTGATAGCGTACTTGCTTTTGTATCAAGCCTCGTGATTTTTGCCATGGCCTTATTGCTGTTTATGTACCAAAGAAAAGTTGGTAGGAAAAAATAATGGCCCAACTAAATTCAGCGGACTATTGGTTGGGCATGCAAGTGAACAATGCGTATTTTGCCGTTTCTGCAAAATCGGTAGATGCGGTTTTTTTGCATCCTGAGCAAGAGCAAGATCTCAAGGATTTACGCATCAGCGGGGTATTGGTTCATGAGGGCTCGCCCGTGTATTTGCGCCACCACTTTCAATTGCTCAGTTTTATAAAAGAAATGAAAGGCTCCAATGATTGGCAGCAGACCCTATCTAATGCGCAGGCACCCTGGGTGGTGCGCTTAAAGGAAGATAGCAAGACGGGGCTGGGGTTTAGAGTCAATAATGTGCTTGGTCCTTTTTACGTCGCAACTGAAGAGGGGGCAGTTTCACTTTCTCATGATGGCTTAGATTATGAGCTTGTCATTCCGACCCACGCTTAGGCTGCGCACTTTAATTTTTATGCTCAAAACGACACATGACAACTCCATATAAAAATCACGTTTTTCAGCGCTCTACTTTTCCTTGGATGGTTCTAACCAATCTGGGTTTGGCCTTAGCGATTGTGGCGGGAATTGCATCATTTTGGATTGCAAAAAACTGGGTTGATCAGGGCCGCTATTTGCAAAGTATTGAGACTGAACAGATTGAAGCCCTGCGCTTGGCCCCATTACTCAAGGATCTCAAAACTCAGGTTGGTGGCCCATTTGCGCTTGACCCTAGTTTTTTTGCCGCCCTTAAAAAGGCAGATAAAGCCTTAAAGCTAACGGCGGATGATTTACCATCGCCATCGGCTGTCAATAATGTTGCTGGTATCGCTATTTCGGCCACCGCCTTGTCTAAAGTTGACAAGGTCGCAGAGAAAACCGCCAAGGCGGATAAGCCAGTCAAAGTAGAGGCGGATAAAGAGGCGGTAGCAAGCTTAAAGCCAGTGCTCGGATCAAAGCTGAAGGGGCCCAATGGGCTCAATAAGGAGGGCGTCAAAGTCAGCGAGTCAAGTGCGGATAAGTCGAGCAATCCGATTGTGAAGTTCTTTAAAAAAGTGGATAACAAGGTCTCACAAATCTTCTTTGGTAAAAAAGAGGAGTTGGTGGGCGAAGATGGCGTAGAAACGAGCGACAAAAAAGAAGCAGGCTCTAGCGTTCCTGAAGTGGCTCCAGTACAAGTGAGTGCCCAAGACTTTTTGGCCAATGCCAAGTTGGTCGATAAGGCAGTAGGCAATGTCCTGTTTCAGGAGAGAAGTTTGGCGGGCTTGGCTATTTTGGCTAAATCAGCTGACACCCTCTTAGCGCCTAAGGCTGCGTTTGAGCTCGATAAATTGGCTGAGGATGCTCCCGGGCGCAAGTTTGCTGAAAGTCTGGTGCAATTTAATAAAGCCAATAGTGCTTGGCAAAAAAATATTACCGATAACGCTGCTTCTGAAGAGCTGCTCAAAGTCATGGGTGAGCTCATTGATCAGAAGGTGCTCTTAGAAATTGCTGCTGGTAAAAAGAGCGCCAATAAGCCTGAGGCCAAATTTACCGAGGCGATGACCAAGCTGCATCAGTCAGCTTGGCACACTAAATTACCCCAAGAGACCGTGATTGCACTAAAGCAATTTTCTTCTGGTATTCAGACCATTCGTGAACTAGCCAGTGCGCCAGAGAGCTATGCGGATTTATTGCAAAAAAATGGCAGCTTACTCAAAGTATCAGATCCATCGATTAAGAGTGGCTTTTTGTTTTACCTGTTGCTGAGCATTGGCGGTAGTGTTTTGGCCTTGCTGTCATCGATGATGTTGATTCGTGCCTATCGTTTAAATGCTGCCGATCTCATACTGGCTCAAAGACGTAAACCAGATGCGACGGATAAATTGCTCAGCTCAATTGATTTGGGTTTTGCCGCACCTGAAATGGCTAAGCCGACTAGGCTTGAGCCTGCGCCAATGGCGCAGAGCATTCCAACACCTGCTGCGCCAATTGCTCCAGCAGAACAATTCAAAGCAAATGCTGCGCACTTATCTGGTGAAGATTCAGAGCAGTTGCAAGCAGAGTTCTTAAAGAAGATTGCCGCCATCGAAGCGAACTTTAGAGTCCTAGGCCAAATGGGGCTCAAGTTGCGCCAATCGATTATTGGTGTCCATAGCAAGGCTTCGGAGTTGCATCATGATCGCCTGGAAAGTAACTCTGCTCGCGCTAAAGCAAGCGCCTCTGCCGCCGCTGCTAGCGGTAAAGATAACGCCGGTCCAGTAGATCAGCTCTTAGAAGCTTTTTTTGCGGTCAAGCAGCAAGGTGTGCGTTTATACCTATCAATTTTGGATAACCACTCTAGTCGTCAATTGGCAATGGAGACTGAGCAACTCAATTCTTTAGTAGAGCGCGTCGAGACGACCGTCTTACAAATTCGTGGAACGCTTACCACCATGTTAGACGGCGCTCAAAAAGTATCGAATGCCCAAGAGGCTAATCAGATTACCAATAGTCAATTTGCAGCCATTGAAATGATGGAGTTAGATGCCAATCAGGCTTTGCGTGATTTAGAGCAGTGGCAGTCTGAGTTTGATAAGTTGGGCAATTCTTTAACAGCGGCGCAGCGCTAGCTTAAGGCATAGACATTTCTGATGAGCGAAGAAAAGCCCTTATTCCAGGTTGATATCGAGCAGGCCCTTGAGGGCTTGCTCGGTTCTGTTCCTGAGCGGGGTCAAGACTCGATCAAGCTAGATCGCATGGTCATGCATAGCGTTGATCTAGCCAATGCCTTAGATGGCGCTGGCTTAGATGATTTGAGTGGACATACCAGTCAATTTGCAGAGCTATTGCGTAACAACCAGCGCGCTGCGATTGGTTTAGCTGCAAGATTAGCTGAGCTCGTCACCATGGAAATTCGGGTGAGTATTGAAAATGATGCTGACGCCAATCAAGCAGCAGCCTTGGCACAAGCAAAAAAATTATTTGAGCAAGAGCTTCAAGCGATTCGCAATCGTGCAGCGGGAGTCAATCCAGCAGTAACAAATCATGCTCCTGCAGCGCCTGCTCAGACGGCACCAAGCCCTGCAACCATCGCCACGCCCCAAGCAAGCACTGCAGTGAGCACTCCAGTGAGCAATGCGCCGGCTGCTGTAGCTGCATCGGCAAGTCAGACTTTGGCCGATGGTGCAATTTACGATAAAGACAATAAAACGATTGTCGATGCGAACTCAACAGCGGTGCTCTCCCCAAGTGAGCCCCTCCAAAGTGAGCCACTGGATGATGTTGATTTATTAGTAGAAGAAGTCAAGCGGGTTCAGCAGCATGCTGCTCAAGTACTCAATCCATCAGTGTCTACTGCGATGGCACAAGCGCTTGCGCAAGATGAACTCCGATCGGAATTAGATCAAGCTTTAGACCAAGACACGGTGACTGAGTTAGATGCTTTCTTGGCGCCGTTTCGCACCAATGTCAATGAGATTGCCGCTTCCATGCCGCCAGCAGAATTAGAAAATGTGCCTGCTAGGATTGATCGCGAGCAAAGCTTGGATTATTCAAGCGAAGCAAAGTATTTGGATAAGCAGTTTGTCCTAAATCGCACTGTGAGCTTAAATCGATTGCAAAATATTCGCACCTTAGCAGCCAAGTATTCTGGCTGGAATAAAGGCGAGATCGATCATTTACTCAACCTTGAGCAAAATGAATTGCTACGAGTCGGTCAGCAGTCCTTGCGCCATACTTTTGAAAACCTCACTGAAGCACTCTTGATTGAGGAAGTGTATGTTGATCCTGCAATTGCGCAGCAGCTACTCACCATCTTGAGTATTTTGCCGCCCGCCCCGAGCATCTTTGCTGTTCAGCAAGACCAAATGGTCTTTATCGATTTAGATGATTTGACTTTAGCCGATGAACATTTACTGGCAGCCAGTCACATGATGGCCGAGATTGCCGGCACCGTCGAAGTCCAGGCTAAGGGCATTCGCTTAACGTGCCCTACGAGTTTGCTGCGAATGACGATGGCTGTTTTTACCCGTCATGGTGAGCGTTACGCTGTTTCTGCTTTGCAGTATTTAGGTGATGAGGCCACCGAGCGCGGTACAGACTCTAAAAATGATGGTCTAGGCCAAATTATTCAGCCAGCAAGGCGCCTGTATTTGCGGGCCGGTAATCGAGACTTCAGTGTTTATGCCCATGAGTTTTTGGGGATGGCCACCATGAATGTGCATCAAGACTTACCCATTTCGCTAGAGCGCCCGCATTGGTTTGGTGGCACTGCGATTGATGGTCAAAACCTGGTCCATGCCTGGGTTGCGCTAGATCGTCACACCCGCTGATGGGGTTAATCGTGAAGCGAGCGGCCGTACCAGCACCAGCACAGGCAAGCAAATCCAGAGCGCACAGCTTGGAGCGAACCATCAAGTTCAAATTGATTGTAAGTATCTGTTTTGTAAGCTCTTTTTTGGGAATAGCCCAGCAATCGATGGCATTACCCCCCGAGACCGAGGCGGGTATTAAGCAGTTTGTCATGAAAAGCCCCAGTGTTTTTGGGCTTAAGACCGAGATTGAATTTTTAGAGCCGGCAATGGGAATCGCCAGTTGTCAGGGCGGCACAGTTGAAATCACGGTTCCGCCTGGGGTCAGACTCTGGGGTCGGGTAGGGATTCAGCTACGCTGCGCAAAAGCAGCTTGGCTGATTAATGTGCCCGTCTACATCCATGCCTATGGCTCTTATGTGGTGGCAGCAAAGTACATCCCCATGGGTAAAAAGCTCGATTCTGGTGATTTAAAGATGATTGAAGGGGATTTAACTACCCTTTCGGATGATGTCTTGCGCACACCCAAAGACGGGATCGATAAAGCCATTACCCGCTCCTTGCAAATGGGGGCCTCGGTTGGGCTAAACGATTTGAGGCAAACAGCCGTTATAAGAAATGGAGACCCCGTCAGGATCCAGCTCACGGGCAAGGATTTTCAGGTTTCTGGTGAAGGAGTGGCTCAAAGCGACGGTATGGTCAATGATATGGTCAGAATTCGCTTAAATGATGGGCAAATGCTCCAGGGGCGGGTAATCCGTGCTGGGGTAGTGGTGGTTAATTTAGAGTAGCAGTAAAATTGCGGTACATTAGCTCTAAGCACTAAAAAGCAGGGCTAATGACTACGGAAGCTTAAAAAGCGGTAACGGGAAGTAACAGGAGAAGAAGATGAAGATTAATGATTCAGCCAATGTAATTGTTCCAAACCCAACGGTGGGTAAGGCGGGCTCAACTCCAAATTCCCTAACAAGCACGAATATTAATCCAGCAGATGCCAAAACGAATGTTGCTGGCCCAGCGGTAAACGTTGACATTAGCCTGACTGCTAAGTTAGCTGAAGTACAAGGCGATTCCCAGACAACTAAGTCTACCGATCAAGCCTTGATCGATAAGATTCGCAATCAAATCACCAATGGCGAATTTAAGATTGATTACAAAAAGATTTCTCAGGCGATGTTAGGTGATGTGGTGGCCTCGATGGGTCAACGCGTAGCTGCTTCCAAAAAATAAGTACTCAACTGAATTTTTGCAGTAAAAAATCCTCCGCTTTTAAAGATAAGACTTTCAGATTGCCTACGCGATCTGCTATTGTTCATCTATGAATTTTGATTCCCTAAAAGTCCTTTTAGAAACCATCTCGATTGCCGTTGGTGGACTTCGCACTACGCTAGAGGCCAATGATATGGATCTCATGCCGCAAGCCTTAGAGCAAGCGCGCTTAGCTTTGGAGTCGATTAATGGCTATCCGGGTGGCGTGGAAAAACTCAAAGAAGATATCGAGAGCTTTCCTGAAGAAGAAAAGCAAACGTTATTGCGACTCTTAGATCAAGCTTCGATTGATCACCAAATCAATGGTGAGCTCATTAAGCTAGCCATGCAAAGAAGCGCAGCGATGCAATCCTTTATCGCCCAGCAAGCGCCAGGCGCAACCTACGGTAGCGATGGTGGTGTGCCAGGGTCTGTAGGCGGAGTGCTCTCTCGCAAAGTCTAGGCAATGAAAGAAAAAAGCGAATACCAGGAGATACTGAAAGCTGATCAAAATAATGCTCAAGCATTGCACATGCTTGGCGTATTGCATACTGAAGAGCAAGATTTTGAGGGCGCCATTACTTATTTTGAAAAAGCCTTGGCGCAAGATTTTGAAAATCCCACCATTTATTTTAGTTACGGGAATGCCCTTAAGGGTGCAGGAAAATCAGAGCAAGCTCTTGAAAAATATCGGGTAGCGCAAAAACTTAACACACAATATTCACAAGCCTATGCCAATGCAGGAGTAGTCCTGCATGAGCTTGGCCGCTTGCCTGAGGCGCTCGTTCAATATGAAAAGGCGCTTGAGCTAAATCCCGCATATGCTGAGGTGTACTCCAACCGGGGTGCATTATTCAAAGAAACTGGGCGCCTAGAAGAGGCTTTGCAAAGCTACCAAAGGGCGATAGATCTCAAACCCGACTATGCAGATGCTTATTACAACCGGGCTAATCTTTTGGAGTCATTGCAAAAATTAGATTTAGCCATTGAGAGTTTTAATAAAGCAATTGAGCTTCATCCTGGACATGTCTCGGCGCAATGGAACCGCTCTTTAGCGCTGCTACTTGCCGGCGATCTTACTAATGGGTGGAAGCATTTTGAGTGGCGTTGGAGGACTGCAGGTTTTAGGGCCCATGTACGCCAATTTACCCAGCCCCTATGGCTTGGACAAGAGCTCTTAGTTGGTAAAACTATTTTGCTCTATGGTGAGCAAGGGCTAGGCGATACCTTGCAATTTTCGCGATACGTTAGCTTGGTTGCGGCAATGGGGGCTAAGGTCTTATTGGAAGTCGAGCGCCCACTCATGGAAGTGATGAGGACCATAGATGGGGTCAGTCATCTGATTGAGCGCGGTGCTCCCTTACCCGATTTTGATTATCAATGCCCGCTCATGAGTTTGCCGCTCGCATTTGAAACCAGTCTGAATACCATTCCCTCAAGAGATGCTTACTTAAGGGCCGATCCTAGCAAAGTGGCTCATTGGGAAAAGAAGTTGGGTGCTAGAGAAAAGTTACGTGTTGGTGTAGTGTGGTCTGGAGGATTTCGTCCTGAGCAACCAGAGCTTTGGGCGGTTAATGGTCGGCGCAATATCGAATTAAAACAATTAGCTGCTTTAAAAATGGATGGCGTTCATTTTTATAGTTTGCAAAAAGGTGCAGGGCCAGAAGCTGAGCTTGCCCTGTTAAAGCAAGACGGTTGGGATGGACCGGACTTGATTGACTATGCGGCAGACCTGCATGATTTTTCAGATACAGCAGCCCTCATTGAAAATCTAGATTTAGTCATTTCAGTCGATACTTCAACTGCCCATTTGGCTGCTGCCTTAGGAAAACCGGTGTGGCTCATGAATCGTTTTGATACTTGTTGGCGTTGGCTCTTACACCGAGAAGATAGCCCATGGTATCCGAGCTTGAAAATTTATCGCCAGAAAACGAGCGGCGATTGGAGTGGGGTGATAGAACAGATCACAGCTGAGTTGAGTGATATCACGGCGCCACTCAGGCAAACGCCTTAAGCTATCTTGAGGCTTCTTAGACTTTTAATTTAGAGCGAATCCGAACCATACCTTGAGTATGGAGTTGGCTAATGCGACCAGCAGTCAGATTCATGACCTGAGCAATTTCGCGGTAAGACAAATCTTCTTGGTAATGCAAGGCCATAACCATTTTTTCATTCTCGGGCAAGACTTCAAGCACAAGGGCTAGGCGCTCTACAAACTGACTCATGGCAGCTGAGCGCACTGGATCAGAGTCATCGGCATCGCTGGGCATCATGTCATCGGATAAATCATCGAGTGGCATCAGATTAACCATGGTGTCGACCACTTCAAAGTACTGCGTAATCGTCAGGTTGGCGCCAGCGGCAATTTCTTTATCAGTTGGATTGCGGCCTAACTCTTGCTGCAAAGTGCGGGTGGCTTTTTCTAATTTCTCGAGCTCATCGCGTTGGTTGCGGGGCAAAATATCATTTTTGCGACAAGAGTCATAAATAGCGCCACGAATGCGCGTGCGCGCATAGGTTTCAAACTCTAAACCAGGCTGGGGCTCATACCGTTTAAGGGCATCTAATAGCCCTGTTAATCCCTCTTGAATGAGGTCGTCTACTTCTACATTTGGCGGTAAGCGCGAGCCAATCTGATAAGCAATGCGCTTTACCAGGGGCAAGTAAGTTTGAATCGCTTCATTTGGATCCAGCGACTGAAAATAAGGAGAGGACTTCAAAATAGGATGAGGTAAGAAAATCTGATCAAAAAGACTTAAACAGTGATTTTGGCAGAAATAGTTTTAAAAAAGTTATTTGGAAGAACAAATTCTTGGGTAGGACCAGATTTAGGGCTTTCAAAGGATAAATCGTCTGGATCAATCACAATGCGCTGTGCAGTAATCGCATTGATCCATCCAGTGAGCTCAATGTCTTGATGTAATGCTTTGTGCGCTGCGTCTTTGAGTTTTTCAAAAGCAGCATTACCTTGCTCCTCATCTTCGCCGCCGACCATCAAAATTTGCATGGGTTCATCTATTTGCAGTATGGCCATTTGCCGAATGATCGCAAGCGCTTTACTGAGCGATGCATC
>Ga0214248_1000281_pt1 | contig 17507 bp, 19 predicted proteins | sample TroBogypolimnion_10_FD_153086 | JGI IMG/M metagenome (GOLD analysis project Ga0214248, IMG submission 153086) | Freshwater microbial communities from Trout Bog Lake, WI - 15JUN2009 hypolimnion | ecosystem: Environmental > Aquatic > Freshwater > Lake > Hypolimnion/Profundal zone | place: Trout... | reverse complement strand
CATGACATCTTCCTCGTAGGTGCAAAAACAGCAGAAAATATCACGAAGTTCCCGTTTGGTCCTGAACACAACATCATCAAGAATGGAGGCTGATATGACAAAAATTAGTGAATCAAATGAGTTGAAGCTTGAAATCAAACATGATTACTCTTCAAGTCACGACGGCATCGTCCCCGAAAGCGCCCGCCGTGGAACGTGGAGTCACCATGTGCCACTTTGGATAACTCTCTATGCTGGCTTCTCTTATATGAGCCTCGGCTCAGAACTTTATTCCTTTGGATATGGATTGCATGCAGTCCTTAAGATGCTTCTTATCAGCAGCCTCTGCTACCTCGCTTATGCAATTCCTGCTGCATATCTAGGTGCTAAGAGCGGTCAGACGCACGCTCTCATGGGTCGATCGGTCTTCGGTGTATCTGGATCAATGATCGTCTCTGTCTTTGTATTGATCGCACCTCTTGGTTGGATTGGCTACCAAGCCAACACCCTCTCAACCATGTGGAATGCGCTCTACAGCTGGACACCAGTTGTAGGAATCGGCGTCGTCATTGCAGTTCTTGGAATCGTGAACAACGTCCTCGGTTTCACTGGTATCAGCGCCTTCGCTCGTTGGGTTGCTGCTCCCATTACTCTCGTCTGGGTTCTTTATATGGTGATCAAGGCATTCTCTACCAGCGGAAGTTCCATCCTTAACTCACATGCTGCGGGCGTTAAAGCTCCGGGATTAGTTCTTGGGATTATCGCCGCTATCGGTTTTGCAACATACGGCAATGAGGCAGATCTCTTCCGTTATGCAAAACCACATGTGAAGAATGTTGTCCCACCACTTGCTGTCGGACTCTTTGTCGGACAGATTCTCTTCCCGGTTGCTGGTTGGGTCATTGCGGCGCGTATTCACAGCGGTGATTTCGGCAAGGGATTTAGCGAAGCTGTTAGCTTCTCACTCTTTGGATTGACCTTCCTTGCGTTCTTGTTGGCCACCGCTACTCAGATCGCAGTGAACGACGCTAACTATTACGAATCACTCAATGCAGGTCAGAATATCTTCGGTGGCTGGGCTAAATGGCGTCGTATTTACACCTGTGCCTTTATTGCAGCTCTTGGTGGTTTCATGGCTTGGTGGGTTCCACAAAACAGTGCGAACTTCTTCCGCGTAACCACGTGGTTGGCAATTACCGTCCCAACCGCTTCAGTAATCATGTACGTTGATCAGTTACTACTACCTAAGTTGCTCGCTGGATATAAGCGCCCAACAAAGGTAGTTCCTTCGTGGAACCAGACCGCACGCGGTAACTGGGTCGGTGTAGTCGTGCTCATTGCTGCAGTGGCCTTCGGGGCTTACGGCAGTGGCGTTGCACCAGGTCAAGCTGGTTCTCCTCTTGCCGGTTGGGGCATCGTTCCAGTCGAGGCTTGGGTGTTGGCAGCTGTTGCTTACAGCGTAATCGTTGCTGTTATCTGGAAGACCCCTAACGCCAAGAAGCTTCTTGGTTTTGCCAAGACAGCGGTGGAGTAAAACAAATGCCAAAAGTAAGTCGTAGCACCAGATATTCAGACCTCACCTGGCCTGAAATCCGCGATGCAGCAGATCGGGGTGCCTTAATCGGCATCCCGATCGGCGCGACAGAGCAGCATGGACCACACCTACCCCTTTATACGGATGTAATAATTCCCGAGACGATGGCGCTGGAAGTAGCCGAAAAACTCGACATGTTGGTTGGACCTTCTATTGTCTTCGGAAATCGCTCACGCCCATTAGCGGGTGGGGGAGAAGGATTTCCCGGGACAATCAGCGTCAGCGGAATTACCTTCATCAAGAATCTCGAAGATGTCATCTGCGCCTATGTCAAGAGCGGCTTTCGCAAGATCGTCCTTATGAATTGGCACTACGAGAATTCAAATTTTATTTACGAAGCTGCTTACTTGGCCTACGAACGCATGGGCATCAAGGGAGTGCGCATCATGGTATGCGAGGCAACGTTTGCTGGTATTTCGGAGGAAGTTGTTGAAGCCCTATTTGGAGATGAGTTTCCCGGTTGGGATGTTGAGCATGCAGCAGTCTTAGAAACTTCGATTCTCTTGCACCTGCGCCCCGATTTGGTTTTGATGGATCGCGCCGTTGATGACGAAGCGAAACGTCATCCCTCTTACGATGTCGTTCCACCACCAAAGGACTTTGTCCCTGAAAGTGGAGCGCTCTGGAAAGCCACTCGCGCCACCACCAAAAAGGGCGAAATTGTCTGGGTCGATATCGTCACACGCATTACCGCCTCGATCGATTTCGAATTAGGACAAGAGCGCCAAACAGCGGACGGTTATTGAGTCCTGCTTCTGGGTTTAGGAATTAGCGGGCATCGGGGATAGGTGTTCATGAACGGCTATCCACGAACCGTTGATAAATTCGAAGACAATTGTTTCGCGTTCTAGTACAACATCGCTACCCTCATTTGTTGATACGGTAGTCGAAACGTTGTGAGTAAAGACGGCGGCAGTTGGGCCAACCAAGCGAATCTGCTGGTCGCTACTGGTACACGATAGAACTTTAAAATCGATCTCTGCTTCCCATGATTTCCAAAGCTCTTCGTAGGCCACGCGCGAAGTCAGGTGTTCGTTGTGCGTATAAAAGATGAAGTCGGCGTCAGCGCTAAAGCACTCAAAATATTGTTGGACACGTCCTGCGCCAAAATGGTCTACGAGTATGGCTGCTGCTTGTCTAACCTCTTCTATCGCGCTCATGGTTACTAGTCCTAACGGGGTGATATCCCCATCTTGGCCGAATGTTGTGTTAAATCTAGCCCCAATTTTGAAAGAAAACTCGGAAAACCTGTACCTTTTATCCAGCTGATTACCCATTATTTACCAGGATGGAGAATTGAATGAGCACTAATAGCAAACCGAAAATGACAGATATCGAAGTCTATGGAGTTGAATCGATACCTGCCGCAGATCGAACGTCCACTCCATCCGATCTCTTCAAGATTGCCTTCGGTGGCGCAAATAGTTTTGCCACCGTTCTGCTTGGCGCATTCCCTATCTTCTTCGGACTATCGCTGATGCAAGGGTTGCTGGCAACTCTGCTCGGAGTGGTAGTCGGTTCTGCAATATTGGCACCAATGGCGGTCTTTGGACCGATCAACGGAACAAATAACGCTGTTTCATCTGGCGCTCACTTTGGCGTCGTCGGTCGTGTGCTCGGCTCATACCTTTCACTTCTTACCGCTATCGCTTTCTATTCCATCGCTGTCTGGACCGCAGGAGATGCCATCGTCGGGGGAGCAGTGCAACTCTTCGGTTGGCACGATTCCAAGGTATTTCGCGGAATCGCTTATGGAATCATGGCGCTGCTGATCTTGGCCGTCTGTATATATGGATATCAGTTCATGCTCTGGATTAACAAAGTTGCCGTTACTGGTGCATCCTTCGTCTTGGTCCTTGGCTTCATCGCCTTCTCTGGCAAGGTCAACTGGCATTATGTAGGTTCTTTTAAGAGCACTGCAAGCGTGGGATTCTGGCCCGCCTTCCTTGGTTCGGCATTTATCGTTCTTTCGAACCCAATCTCGTTCGGCGCCTTCTTGGGTGACTGGTCCCGTTATATTCCAAGGGACTCTGGTGGAATGAGAGTAATGAGGGCCGCATTCTTGTCCCAGATTGCATCGCTCTTGCCGTTCCTCTTTGGCTTGGTTACTACAGCAGTAGTAGCTGAAAAAGCCCCTGATTCCTTTAAGAATTTTGATTATGTAGGTGGCATGCTTGCGACAACGCCAAGTTGGTTCTTGCTTCCAATCTTGCTGCTCGCCATTATCGGCGGCATGTCGACGGGTTCCACATCGTTGTACGGCACCGGACTGGATTTCTCGAGCGTATTTCCAAAACTCAGTCGCGTGCAGGCAACCATCTTCATCGGAATCATCTCGATAGTCCTGATCTTTATCGGGCGATTCGGGTACAACTTGGTAACCAGCGTTACCACCTTCGTAACCTTGATTATCGTCTGCACAACGCCGTGGATGATCATGATGATGGTTGGATTCCTGCATCGCCGGGGCCATTACCTATCCGATGATCTACAGGTATTCAATCGCGGCCAAAAGGGCGGCGCATACTGGTTCAGAAATGGCTTCAACGTTGAAGCTCTCTTCATCTGGATCTTTAGCGCTGGTTTGAGCCTTTGCTTTGTGAACGTCCCTGGCCAGTTCGTGGGAGTACTTGGAAGTCACTTCAATGGTCTAGATATCTCGCTGCTGGTTGCCGTCATTCTGCCTGCGGTCTTGTACTGGCTCACGTTGAAGTTCTCTTCGGAACCAGCCGCTATTCACGGTGAATTGGGTGCTCGCTTCCGGCCTGCAGTCGATATGCCAACTGCTCCGATTGTGAAGAAGTAGTTATAGTCTCTGCATGATCGTAGATCTCAGCCACATTCTGCTAACGGATCTCCAGGTTTATCCCGGAGATCCGAAGGTAGAAATCAAACCAGCACTCACGATCGAAGATGATTTCGTCAATGTCCTTACAGTTAACATGGGCTCACAATCCGGTACACACGTCGATTCGCCCTTCCACGTTCTTTCGGATGGTAAAAGACTGAATGAAGTGGATCTTTCACATTTCATCGGTATAGGTGCTGTGATAGATGCGACGGGATTATCCGACCGTCAAGAAATACCCACCGAACGGTTTACAAACCTAGATTTAACTGGCGTGAGCATTGCGCTCGTACGGACCGACTGGTCGCAATACTTTGGAACTGCACGCTATTTGGCGCACCCTTATCCAAACGTGGAATCACTGACCCACCTTAAGAATCACGGGATTACAACCATAGCTTTGGATTTTCTCTCCCTCGACAGAACCCCTGCAGCGGGGGAGGAGTTCACCCTGGCCAACCATTATTTCTGGTCTCAAGGAGATGGCATCATCGGTGAAAACTTCACCGGACTCTCTCAAATCACGGTCGAACGGCCAAACATCTCTATGTTGCCCCTTAATTTAGGCGCCAGTGATGGCGCCCCAGTCCGCGCTATCGCCAGCTGGTAGCGAGATAGGATTTGTAAATGGGCGATACCAGCAAACCAAGAGTGACCAACGGCAAGATTGTCGGCCAGATCGATGCCACAAAAGTCCCGCGCTATAGCGGGTTAACAACATTTGCCCAGCTACCAGAACTTTACGAAGTATCTGATGTTGATGTTGCGATCGTTGGAATTCCCTTTGATAGCGGTGTTTCATACCGCCCCGGTGCTCGCTTCGGTCCCAGTCATGTCCGCGAAGCGGCGCGGCTGCTCCGCCCTTACAACCCCGCAGGCGATGTTTCACCATTCTCGCAACAACAAGTTGCAGATGCTGGTGACTTTCCTGCAAATCCCTTTGATATTGAAGAGGCCATTGCCGGTATTCACAAGAGCTATGACCAACTTTTAGAGCGTGCAAAACGCATTGTAACGATCGGTGGCGATCACACGATCACCCTTCCGATCTTGCGATCGCTCAAGGCTAAGCACGGAGCGATTAGCGTTGTGCACTTTGATGCTCACTTAGACACATGGGATTCCTATTTTGGCGCCGACTACACCCACGGCACCACATTTAGACGTGCCAGCGAAGAGGGATTACTCGACCCAGAAGGTTGCATGCATATTGGAATTCGCGGCTCGCTCTATGCAGCTAAAGATTTAACAGATGACAAAGCCCTGGGATTCCAGATCTTCTCTAGCATCGAATTTCAGGATCTCGGCGCGCACGAAGCCATCAAGAAGATGCAGGCCCGCGTTGGCCAGCGTCCCGTTTACATCAGCATTGATATCGATGTCCTAGATCCGGCTCACGCACCTGGCACTGGCACTCCAGAGGCGGGCGGACTCACCAGTCGCGAACTTCTTTCGGTACTACGCGCCACCGCTGGAATGAATGTCATCGGCGCCGATGTCGTAGAGGTAGCCCCCGCCTACGATCATGCGCAAATTACAGGCATCGCCGCATCGCACGTCATTTACGAACTTATTAGCGCTTTTGCTACCAAGTAATAATTCTGCAAATCTGGAGAGGTCCTTATGGTTAACAAAGTTGGAATCATTGCCGGAACCGGTTTTTACACGCTACCTGCACTTTCAAATTCCACGCCGCGGGCGGTCGATACCAAATTTGGCCAAGCGCTCATCACAAGTGGCATGTGGGGCGATATCCCCATCGAATTTGTTACACGTCATGGAGTCAAACACACCGTTCCACCTTCACAAGTGAATTACCGGGCCAATATCCAAGCATTGAGAGATTTAGGCGTTAATAGAGTCATCGCGATAAATGTTGTGGGAAGTATTGATCCAACGCTTAAGGCGGGGGACTTGCAGATCATTACCGATTTCGTTGACTTTACCTCTGGGCGTGAAGATACATTTTTTGATGGAATAAATGAAGCGCTGCAGCACACCGATGTCGTTGACGCTTACGACGTCGAAATGGGTGCGGTGCTGACCCAGGCAGGGGCAGAGCTAGGAATAACAGTCAAGCAAAAAGGTGTTTACGCCGGATTTAACGGCCCCCGCTTCGAAACTCCAGCCGAAATTAGATTGGCAGCTCTTGCAGGCGCAACTGTCGTTGGTATGACTGGGTGCCCAGAAGCAACGTTGGCTTGCGAAGCAGGTCTGCGATATGCCTCTATCGCCTTATGCGTGAATCCTGCAGCTGGAGTCTCTGACCAGAAGATCACGATGGAAGATATTTCAGCGGTCTTAGCCAGTTCCTCACAAAAGGTCATTGATATTTTGAACCTTGCTCTCCCAAGGATCTAATAGATATGTCTTTTATTATTAAGAACGCGAGCTATGTATACACGGTAGATGATCAAGATTGCGTTCTAGAGAACGCCACCATCGTGATTCGCGATGGGGTCATTGAATCGATTAATCCAGCCAATGTGCCTGCGGATATAACAGAAATTTATGATGGAAAAGATCGCTTAATCATGCCTGGGTTGATTAATACTCATTCTCATCTGGCAATGGCACTTCTGCGGGGATGGGCCGAGAGCGTGAACCTCGATGGCTTCCTGGAGCGAGTCTGGGCGGCCGAAGGCGCAATCATGGATAAGCCAACATCTGCTTTAGGTACCGAACTGGGCGCAGCCGAAGCGATCCAGGGTGGCACAACCACAGTTTTAGATATGTATCTCAACCCTGATGCAACGCATGCAGCTGCGGTTAAAGTCGGACTCCGTCATGTCACTGGACCCATCTTCTTCGACTTTCCCGGTTTAGATGGGATGGAGTGGAGTCAGCGAATTGCATTTGGCGAAGAGTGGCCTACTGTTCTCAAAAATATTGGTGGACCCGAAATCCCTATTTATTTCATGCCGCATAGCACGTACACCGATTCTCCAGAACATTTACATGAAGTTGCCCAACTCGCTAAGAAAGTGAACGCTCGAATTAACTTGCATGTTTCAGAGACCATGAATGAAAATCAGATGGTCAATGAAAAATATCAGAAGTCACCAACGCAGGTCTGCGAAGATACCGGAATCCTGGATGTACCTGTTGTCTTTGGCCATGGGGTGCACTTATCTGAAGATGACATCGCGATCGTGCACTCGCATGGGACTTCGATCGGACACTGTCCAGGAAGTAATCTCAAGTTGGGATCCGGAGTCGCGGATTACTTGCACTACATTTCTCGTGGTGTAACTGTTGGACTGGGTACTGATGGATGTTCATCGAGCAACGATTTAGATATGTGGTCAGTGATGCGAATCGCCGCCCACATGGTCGCGTTAAAACATTCTCCAGCTGATGTACAGCCCGCCCAAATTGTTCGCGCCGCCACCATTGACGGGGCACGCGCCATCGGAATCGATCACCTGGTCGGCAGTATCACCGTCGGCAAGAGAGCTGACCTCATAGCAATTGATCTCACTGCCCTGCATCTGACTCCTATTCATAATCTTGCAGCGTTGCTCGTCTTTGCCGCTGGCAGATCTGATGTAATAGATGCATGGGTCGATGGCGATAAAGTTTTAGAAAGCAGGAAGGTCACCCATATAGATGAGCCAGATTTACGTAAACGGGTTCTTGAACGGGTACGTGCCCTTGCAGATCTCAAGGTGGGCACCAAGTGAATTTCGCTAGCGCAACAGAGGCAATAGCGGCATTGCACTTAGAGCCACTACTCGGAGAAGGTGGGCACTTCGCTACTTCTCATCGCGATGAACACGGCAATGCAATTTATTTCTTGGTAACGCCAGGCCAATTCTCTGCATGGCATAAGCTCAACGAGCGCGAAACTTGGGTCTTTCTTGATGGAGCCCCTATCGAACTCTTCACTCGCACCGATGCGGGTTCAACGCAGCGGAACCTTCTCTCCCATGATGGGGGCAGTTTCACCTACTCGGTACCGCCTGGAACCTGGATGGCCGCGCGCACAACAGGCGACTTTTCCCTTGTTCTCTGCTTTTTGGCCCCGCCATTTACGCACATGACTCTTCTTTCACCGGAAATATTTGCACAATGGCAGAAAGTCGAGCCATCGGTGCCAGGATTGATCCATGTTTAAGAACTCTACAATTCTGCTCACCGGGGGATCTGGCTATATCGGAGGCCACCTTCACACCTTCTTTGCAGCGCAAGGCGCAACAGTCATAACACCCAGTCGATCCGAGTGCGACCTTTCGACGATTGGAGCTACGTCAAAATATTTGGAGTCACTCCACTCCAAGGGAATAAGGCTCGACTACATCATTAACAATGCTGCAAACCAGATCGTCGAAAACCTGCTTACGGCGCTGCCAGAAACAATTGCAGAAATCATGCAGGTAAATTTCAATGCGGTTGCCGAAACATATGCATTTGTTAAGAGCAGTTCATGGACGGTGCAAAGTATCGTCAATATCTCCTCGATTGAAGCTGTACATGCACGAGCCGGGCATTCCATATATGGCGCCTCAAAAGCTGCCCTGGAATCGCTCACTCGTTCGGCGGCAATTGAATTAGCACCGACACGTTCGAACGCGCTCCGACTCGGATTAATCTCTCGACCTGACATTGAGAGTTCGTGGCCCGAGGGCGTCGCCTCTTGGCGCAAAGCGACTCCACTTTTTCGGATGGGAGAGCTAGCAGATATAACAGAAGCGTTACATTTTCTACTCACTGCACCTTGGATAACTGGCGAAATATTGACACTCGATGGCGGCAATTCCGCGAGTCCCAATTGGTAATCGATCGTAACTTTTAAAGGTTAATGATAGGTTTCCTACAAGCCGAAAGTTTAGGTTTATTGGACCTCTTCCTTCACGCGACCTTCATTTAACCGAGAGGACCCTCATGAAAAAACGCTTAGGCGCAAGTGTGGCTGTTGCCGCACTGGCTCTACTTGGATTTACAGCTCCTTCATCAATAGCTGCCACCGCCGATGACTCCACCTGCGGAAACACAGGCGTCATTTGTATTGGTGTCGTTACTGATATCGGACATGTCACCGACAAGTCATTCAACCAGGCTGCCTGGGAAGGCGCACAAGCTGGCGCAAAGGCTGTTGGCGGAATCGCTAACTACATCGAATCAAATGCTGCTACTGATACCGAATACGCCAATAACATGGAGCTATTTGCTGCAAAGCATTACAGCGTAATTGTTACTGTTGGATTCTTAGAGGCAAACGCTACAGTTACTGAAGCGGCCAAGTATCCAGATATTAAGTTCATCGGAGTAGATCAGTTCCTTGATACTACAAAGACCACACCAAACCTTGCAGGACTTAACTGGCATGAAGATCAAGCTGGCTTCATTGCAGGTTACCTCTCTGGTTACCTCACCAAGACCGGCAAGACCGGCGAAGTTGTTGGAATGAACATTCCACCTGTTTATCGTTATGCAGTTGGCTTCGCAAACGGTGTTGCATACGCCGGCAAGGAGCAGAAGAAGAAGTTCCCTGCTACAAAGATTATCTATCACCCAGCTGGGGATAATGCATTCAGCGATCCAGCCTTCGGTGCTTCAAACTCTGCACAGCTTCTCTCGCAGGGTTATGACGTCATCTTCGCTGCTGGTGGAGGTACAGGTAACGGTGGCCTTGCCCGTATCGCAAAGTCAAAGGGTAAGTACTGCATTGGTGTAGATGTTGACCAGTGGAATACCGTCCCAGAAGCTCAGTCTTGCCTCGTAACTTCTGCTGAGAAGCTCATCGCCCCAGGCGTTGCAGATCTCATCAGCAAGTTCAAGGCTGGCACCTTCGCGGGTGGAAATGTCTTCGGAAAAGTTGGCATTGCTCCATACCACGCATTTGCAAGCAAGATCCCTGCAGCCGTTCAGGCCAAGGTAACCGCTATTACAAAGAAGATCCTCTCTGGATCCCTTTCAACTGGCGTTAAGTAGTACCGAATAAATCAATCGAGTAGCAGGGAACTTTGCTTTCCTGCTACTCGATTTTTAATTGCTCATTTTCATAAACATCAACTAATCGTGAATCGGACGTAGATGAAGCTAAAAGTCACAAGGGATGTATTGGTTCCCATCGCATCGGTATTAGTGGCACTCGCGATAGGCGCAATTTTAATCGCATCTCAAGGACATAGTCCGATGACGGCTTATCACGTACTGATCGTAAAAGGCTTTCAATCTACTGCGGGATTGCAATCGACTCTGAGCAAGGCCGGGATATTGATTATGTCCGGCTTGGCAATCACAATCGGTCTGCGCGCTGGACTTTTTAATATTGGCGCCCAAGGTCAGGTACTTAGCGGAGCGCTTGCTTTTACTTATGTAGGTTATCGACTCCATGGCCTGCCAATCTGGGTACATCTGCCAGTTGCACTTGTTGTGGGCGCCGCTTTTGGAGCCTTTGTGGGTGGATTTGCTGGTTTTCTCAAAGCAACCCGCGGAGTTCACGAAGTTATCTCGACAATTATGCTCAACAGCATTATGGCGGGAATCGTTGACTATTTAACTCAAAATCAATTTCGCCTTCAAGGCCAGCCAAATACACGTACTCCAGAGATTCTCCATTCCGCTCGGCTTCCACATATTTTCGGCTACCCTTCGGGCTTTTTAATCGCAGTATTTTTAGCGTTCTTCGTTTCATGGGTGCTAAAGAAAACCACGACAGGTTTTGAATTTGAAAGCGTTGGTAGAAACAGAAACGCCGCTTGGTACGCCGGCATATCGGTGAAGAAGACCATTATCCTAGGGATGTTGGTTAGTGGTGCTATCGCTGGTTTCACTGGTGCAATCTTCAGTTCCGAAACTACTGGCTATTTTGTACCCGCTTTCTATAGCGGAATCGGTTTCGACGGAATCACCGTTGCCTTGCTTGGCCGAGCTAATCCAAAGGCCCTGATTCCTGGAGCGATCTTTATCGGCGGCATGCGTTCTGCGCAGTCAGCAATCCAATTTGAAGCTGGTGTGGCCCCTGACATTATTAACCTTCTGCTCGCCTTAGTCCTTTTCTTCGCCACCGCACCGTTCTTGGCCAAGTTATTGAAATCAAATGCTAAGTCGATTACAACTACCTCTGGTTGGGGTTCATAATGTTAAACACCATAAAGAGCTTTAATTTTAAATCTTGGAAATTCCTGCTATCCGTAGCCACTTTTGCTCTGTGGATTTATTGTTATGCGGCAAACATGGATATAACTAATTCGGTTGTCGCTTCTGGAATGCGCTTTGGTATGCCTTTGGCTCTGGCCTCGATGGTCGGAATCATGTGCGAAAGATCCGGTGTCATCAACATTGGTATTGAAGGCACCATGCTGCTCTCCGGTTTCACTGGGTTCTATGTAGCCTCCTACAGCAAGAACATTGTCATTGGCTTGGTCATCGCGATTCTCACGGGTGTACTCACTTCATTTGTACACGCCATGATGACCATCAAATGGGGGATGGATCAGATCATCGCGGGAACGATCATCAATATTTTGGCCTCGGGCCTGACTTCCTTCCTTTACCGCGAAGGTTCCACGGTTCCCAATACCTGGCCGATCTTCGATATTCCAATCCTTTCTAAGATCCCGCTGCTCGGAGCATCTCTCTTTAGTCAGCTAGGGCCGATTCAATTATTTGGAATGTTTCTCATCCCTGGTATTTGGGTTATGATGAATAAGACCAGATGGGGGCTGCGCACACGTTCGGTAGGCGAGAACCCTGGTGCGGCTGATACAGCTGGAATCAACGTCATTCGTATGCGCATGACCAACGTGATGATTGGTGGGGCCATTGGCGGACTTGTAGGCGGTTTTATATGCCTAGAACTCGTGGGTTCCTTCAGCAAAGACTTCACTGCAGGCACTGGTTTCACCGCTCTTGCACTCATGATCTTCGGACGCTGGAACCCGCTTGGGGCCTTTGCCGCTGCCATCCTTTTTGGCCTCGCCCAAGCCCTGGCAACGCAATTGCAAATCTTTGGTGTGAATAACGTACCTAATCAGTTCATCACGATCCTGCCGTACGTCTTCACGATCCTGGTGCTGGCCTTCTCGGCAGGCAAAGTGAGACCTCCGGCGGCCGCTGGTAAGCCATATGAAAAGGAGCAGTCATAACCATGGATACAACCCTGCTTCGCATTGAAAACCTCAGCAAAACTTTCGCTACCGTCAAAGCAAATGACAACATCTCTCTGGAAGTAAACAAGGGTGAAGTTGTCGCCCTGCTCGGAGAAAATGGTGCTGGTAAGTCCACTCTCGTAAAGAGCGTCTTTGGTTTAGTAAAACCCGATTCGGGCACCATCACCATCAAGGGCGAAGTCATCGAAGCTGGTGACACCGCCGCCGCAATCAGGCATGGCATCGGAATGGTGCACCAACATTTTCAACTGGTTCCAGTTATGTCAGTTGCTGAAAATATTATTTTGGGCGATGAACCCCATAAAGGCGCCTTCATTTCATATGCAGAGGCTCGCGAATCCGTAAAGGAACTCTCCGATAAGTTCGGCCTAGATATTGATCCCGATGCCATCGTTGAAGACCTTCCAGTTGGTTTACAGCAGCGCGTAGAAATCCTCAAAGCCCTGCGCAAGAATGTTGACCTACTTATTTTGGATGAACCAACCGCTGTCTTGACGCCACAAGAAATTGAAGAATTACTCCAAGTAATTCGCAATCTATCTAGCCAAGGCGTGGGCATCATCTTCATCACCCATAAATTGCGCGAAGTTCTGGCAGTTGCAGATCGCATCGTGGTCTTACGTAACGGCAAGAGTGTCGGCACAGCGACTCCCAAAGAGAGCACCGAATCTTCGTTAGCCCAGTTGATGATTGGCCGTGAGGTCATCTTTAGGCTCGACAAGAAGGAAGCTAAACCTGGGGCCGTTGTTCTTGAAATTGAAGATCTGTATGTAAAGGACGATCGCAAGTTAATGTCTGTAAATGGCTTGAGCCTTTCCCTGCATGCCGGGGAAATCCTGGGTGTAGCGGGCGTCGAAGGTAACGGTCAGCGCGAACTTGTCGAAGCTCTTACAGGTATGCGCCCGACGGTTAAGGGTTCATTTTCGATTTTGGGAGAAGTTGCCACTGGAAAGAACCCGCGCGCCATTCACACCATGGGCGTATCCCACGTGCCCGAAGATCGCGAAAAAGATGGTTTGATCGCCACCCTTTCTATTGACGAGAACTTGGTTCTCAATCAATATAAAAATCCTCCCTTTGCAAAGGGATGGATACGTAACATCGCAGCGGTCAACTCATATGCGGAAAAGATGATTGAAAAGTTTGATGTAAGGACGCCTTCAGGCAAGTATCCAATCAACTCCCTTTCAGGTGGAAACAAGCAGAAAGTCGTCATCGCTCGTGAGATGAGCCAAGACTCAAAGATCATTATCGCCTCACAACCAACACGAGGCATCGATATTGGTTCCATCGAATTCATCCATAATCAATTGCTTGCTTCCCGCGATTCCGGGGTAGCTGTCCTCTTGGTTTCTGCTGAACTCGACGAAATTCTCTCTATATCTGACCGCATCGCCGTCATGTATGGCGGAAAGATCGTCGCAATTTTGGATCCCCACGATGTAGACCGCACTCAGATTGGTCGATTGATGGCAGGCGCCACGCAGTAGTTGGCCAGACGCCTTATCCTTAATCAATGCGCGCCATCCACTTCACCCAATTCGCCGGTGAACTGACAATCAAAGACGTCCCCACCCCAACAGCACCCACCAACGGCGTCCTCATTGAAGTCAAAGCTACCGGCCTCTGCCGCAGCGACTGGCATGCCTGGATGGGCCACGACAGCGATGTCGTATTGCCGCACGTCCCGGGCCACGAACTAGCGGGCATCGTCTCCGAAATCGGCACGGGTGTCACAAAATTCAAAGTCGGAGATCGGGTCACGGTGCCCTTCGTCAACGGCTGTGGCAAGTGTCAGTACTGCACCAGCGGAAACGCTCAGGTCTGCCCGACTCAGACCCAGCCTGGCTTCACCCAGTGGGGCTCTTACGCGGAATATGTCTCGATCCAAAACGCTGACTTCAATCTGATCGCACTTCCTGATGCAATTTCCTTCTCAACGGCAGCGGCACTTGGTTGTCGCTTTGCCACCGCCTTTCGGGGGTTGACCGCCCGCGCCAAGGTGCAACCGGGCGAATGGGTCGCGATCTTTGGGTGCGGGGGAGTCGGACAGTCTGCGATCATGATCGCCAAAGCACTAGGCGCACAAGTAATCGCCATTGATATTTCACTCGTCGCCCTCGCGAAGGCGACCCAGATCGGTGCTGATGTCACCATTAATTCCAGTACGAACGATGCCCTTGCCCAGATCCTCGAAATCACCGGCGATGGTGCAGATGTTGCAGTAGATGCATTGGGTTCACAAATGACTTCTTCGCAATCCATCTTGTCGTTGCGCCGGAGAGGTCGTCATCTTCAATTGGGATTGTTGCTCACTCCGGATGGCTTAACTCCTGAACCGATGGGGCGAGCAATTGCCTACGAATTGGATTTATTGGGCAGCCACGGAATGGCGGCAGAGGATTACCCTCAAATGCTGGAAATGGTTGAGTCTGGGATCCTTCGCCCAGATTTGTTGGTGGAGCGAACGGTGGATCTCGCGAGAGCGATCACGGATCTGATGACGATGGGTGAGGGTTCGGGAGCAGTGGTGGGAGGGATAACGATTATTGATCCGACCTCAATTGAGAGGACTAGATCCACGACCGGGTGATTAAGAGTTATCGGGTTCACGTAATTAACTTCTTGGTGTTCTCCAGAAATCAATGAGCGGGAATTTTCGTTCACTCAAAGTCGAATCATCTCTGACTTCAATCGAACCCTGCCAGGAGTCGGGGAGTTGAAGAATCGTTCGATCCAGCGCTGCATTTGCATCGGCCACTTCCAAAACCTTCTCAAAGTTTTCTTTCTCAAAAACATCCCGGCAAATCACGTGAAAATGCTTCGTTTTGGGGCAGGTCATTCGGTTAGTTTAAAGAATTAACGAACGCTCCTCAGTACCGCAGTCACCTTGCCCAAAATCTCTGCGCCATCTGCAGGGATCGGGGCGTAGTTGTCGTTGGCGGGAAGGAGCCAGTAGTGGCCGTCCTTCTTGGAGAATGTTTTGACGGTAGCTTCGCCATCGATCATGGCGGCGACGATTTCGCCTTTTTCGGCGTTCTTTTGGGAACGGATCACGACAAAGTCGCCATCGCAGATGGCCAGGTCGATCATGGAATCGCCTACGACCTTGAGGAGGAAGAGCTCGCCTTGGCCTACGAGGGACTCGGGAAGCGGGTAGACCTCTTCGATATGTTGTTCGGCGGTGATTGGTCCACCGGCGGCGATGCGGCCCACGAGAGGGACGTTGACGGTCTTTTCGGGCTTAATGGAATCGGCATCATTGGGATCTGTGATTTCGAAGGCACGGCCCTTGGACGCGTCCTTGCGGATAAAGCCTTTATCGACCAGGGCTTCGATCTGATACTTGACCGAGGCGGGGGAGGCGAGGCCAGCTGCTTGGCCGATCTCTCGCATGGAAGGGGGATAGCCGTTGGTGAGGATCGCCTGCTTGATCACATCGAGGATCAACTGCTGGCGGGTGGTTAGGCCATTGTCAGCGGCGGGGCCATCGGGCAGTTCTGAGACGGTGGCAGGGGTCTTCTTGGCATCTTTTGTGCTCATGGATTAAGGGTAGGGCAAGAGGGGGAAAAAGTCGAACATCTGTTCGAAATATTCTTGCTTATGTCGGTGGGGGGATGTATTGTTCTTTTTAGAACAGGTGTTCGAATTCCATATCTTCCCCGATTTGGAACATTGTTAGTAAGTGAAGGAGCTTCCCCCATGGCTACCAAATTAACCGCACGCGGTCGGGTCGTTGTACGTGGCGCCGCTGTTGCATCGCTATTGATAGTAATTGGCGCTGGTTTTAGCGCCGTTGGTAACGCATCCGAGAAAGGCGTTCCGTCAACGCCGGCATCGCAGGGCTATGTCCGGGTGGTTGTTGCACCCGGTGAAACCCTTTGGTCCCTTGCTTCTATGGTGGCTGGCAATGGTTCAGTGACCGCCGTAGAGCAAGAGATCGTGGATGCCAATCAACTGCAGTCGACTGATCTGGCACCGGGGGATCGTTTGTGGGTTCCTGCTAAATAACCTTCTTCGCTTGTTTTGAGCGTGTTAGCCTTTGCTTATGGGCGATGAAGTAAAGGGTAAGGATCTCGGTGGTGGTGTGTCCACAGTGAAGGCCACGCGTAAAGGTCGCGGTAATTCATCAAGGCTAAGTTCCAAGCATCAGGTGACGATTCCCGTCGATGTGATGCGAGAGGCGGGTTTCAAGGTGGGGGACGAGCTGGTCTTTAAGGTTGAAGACAATCAGGTGGTGGTCACGAAGCAGCGGGTTGATCTTCTCAAGTGGATCGCTAGCTTGAATGGGTTTTATGACGGCTACGACTTCGCCGCAGAACGTGCTGATGCATGGCCGGATTAATTCTAGATTCTGACGCATTGCTGGCAATTATGAATGCCGAAGATAAACATCACAAGAGCATTAAGAAACGCTTACTTCAGAACAGCGAAAGTTTGAGCATCTCTGTTGTGACGTATTCAGAGGCGTTGGTCTATCCCTTTGAAAAAGATAATTTCCCTGCGATATCAGAAGGTATCAAGAACCTTGTCGACGAGATCCTTGATGTAACAGAGTCAATAGCTACCAAAGCCGCGCAATTGCGTGCCGTTTCCAAAGTTAAATTGCCCGATGCACTGATCGCCGCCACCGCCATGGAAAAGGGGCTGACGCTTTTGACCTTTGATGAGAAGCTGGCCAGGAAGACCCCCGGGGCCGAACTTCTTACTTCATAGGGGCTTTCCCATGCGAGGGTGGTTCGGGCGCTCAATGTTCATTATCGGCTGAGTGGTAGCACGGGGTTGGTCTATTACAAATAATCTGTCTAGAGCGTACTTTCCTTGGCACGCGGCATTGGGGCCGCACTTAGGGAGAGAAAATGACCGATTTCATTGCCCCGGGGTTGCCCGGCAGCAAAGCTGTTTTCAAGAGTAGGTATGACCACTGGATCGGTGGCAAATATGTTGCGCCGACATCGGGGCAGTACTT
>Ga0214248_1000275_pt1 | contig 17815 bp, 20 predicted proteins | sample TroBogypolimnion_10_FD_153086 | JGI IMG/M metagenome (GOLD analysis project Ga0214248, IMG submission 153086) | Freshwater microbial communities from Trout Bog Lake, WI - 15JUN2009 hypolimnion | ecosystem: Environmental > Aquatic > Freshwater > Lake > Hypolimnion/Profundal zone | place: Trout... | reverse complement strand
AATGTACTTGGCATAAATGCTAGTGTTGTAGGTGGCGGCCATATTGTTGCGAGTTTTACTGCCCAAGGGATAATACTGAATAAATCAAATTTTATAAAAAATATGACATTTTAACTTGAATGCGATTTGTTGCATTTTTGTATTTACAATTATTAAATGGCCGAAGGAGAAACTACAGATAGTGTAAAAAAAGAAATAATATACGCATACATCAAGAGTTCGATTTATGCAGACGCTAATGGATACAACATGTATAGTACCAAAATGGAAAATATAATGTTAGGAATTACAAATTTAATTGATGAATATTGTACACATTTTAAAACAAGTAAATCTAAATATATGAATGATGTTGTTTACAAAACACTGCAAACATATGTATTGCAATTCTTACAACAGACACCTAAGAGCTCCCTAAATGTTATGAAAGTAATTTTTGATGACAATAATCCATATCTGAAAACTCCGAGAAAAGGGAACAAATCTTTAAAATATTTTTTCGAAGATTTAACAGGACAACAAATATTAGCATGGGCAAAGCAAAATAACATAAACCTTGATATTCATCAAGATGATACCACCTTGCCTGATTTTTGATTACAATATTAAAAAAACAACATATTACCAATAGTGCGGGCTGGTCATTTATATTGTGACACCACCACACCATCATCGATCACTGACATGATTGTGTTAAAAAATATTCAGTCATAATCATTTTTAAAATTTTTAAATTCAATCATCTTTCTTGGGTTCGTATTCGCCAGAATGTACATCGATTGTATTCTTAGTTTCCAAAACCGCTCCACACAAGTGAGACAAAGTACCGTATTGATCATTATGTTTTATCAACATACCCTCTCCAAGACCAGCAATGATCAAATCATAAAAATATGGCATGTCCAAGTCAGCATACACCCGAATACACTTGCTACTACAATTGCTACTTTCAACTGACTCGACGTATTTAATGTGTCCATTCGCCAAATCCTCCTCGGTCACCGCAATCGAGTAGACCAAGGCCGTGTCCAAGTCTACAATCCACTTGTCAGTCCCGTGTCCCTTCAAAAACTGTTTGGAAATTCGCAAGAGTTGAAAGGTGAACAATGTGGGCAACTCGACACCGTGTTTTACTTCAAACGCGCACACCTCCTCCTCGGTATAAGTCGGCATCAACTCGTCCTTGTTATATGCGCACGCCACACGTTGCAGCAGCATGCACTGTTCTTCCTCAGTCCGAATTGGAAACGAATTGAACTTTCTTGGTTCCATACTGGCACACTCGACAAAGATGAGGTCGAGGGGCATCTCGCTCGTAATATTGATCACGTGTTGCCAAGGTTCACCCCACTCTGTATCCATAGCAATCTTTTCCGCAACTTTTTGAAAATATGCAAGTCGAACTTTTGTTTCCGCATCCACTTCAACAACTTTATTTGTTTCCGATCCCCCTGTTACGTTTTCATCTACTTTCGTATCACTCATTTGATCCATCACTATATCAAAACCTTAAATGAACAACGGCTCTGTATAAAAAGATGAATCAAATAATAGATTACAAACCTTAATACACCTCCGTAAAAATGCTCCTGTCCATCATCGATGTCAAGGACGATGGCCATTGCTTCTACAGGTGCGTGTGGCGAATTGCCCAAAAGGTCCCGGAAATAGCCGAGGTCTTGTACCTTTGCCAAAACTGCGAGAGCGAGCTCGAGGGCGCACAAGAAGTCCGCGACTATGTGGCCATCGCCCTCAGGATGGACTACACCTTGGACAACATCATCACTTCCATGATCGAGTTCAAGCCGTTTGGCACACGTCTGTGCTGTACCCTCTGCTCGAGCACGTGGACCCCGACCTAGGAGAACCGTGCTCATGCCATCTACGCGAGCGAGGTCGAGATTAGCGCACACTCGCCGAGATCGACATTGGCATGGTGGTCCTTTCATGGGACATTTCCGAAAAGTGGTTGCACCAACTGGCCAAGTGCTTGCCCACAGTCATCACTTCAAAAATCATCTTATTTGTCAACAATGACAATGTCCACTACAAGTACATGAAGGCGTTTGCGCAACGTGACGTGTTGGTGGATCATGCACGGTTGCTCGCATATGTGCACAAAAGGTTGGAGAGTGACAGCGAGGAAAGTGCGTGATCAAATTCTATTATTTCTTTCCTGATGTCCTTGAATTTCGCTTTTCAAGCTTCCTTGCATCTTGTACAGATATCAGTTGTTTATTATAAATAATCATGCATTTATTTCCTTCTTTTCTTAGCACCCTGTCACGTCCAAGAATGTGTATCTTGTTAGGTTGAGAACCCGTTTGTTGTGGTATTATTTTTAAAAGTCCATTGGCCATTGCAATATAATCCCTCACTAAATATTCTGCACCGTTGTATTTTTTAGTAGATTCATTGTATGAATTTGATCTAGACTTTTTAAAGTCATATGTAATATTTTTTATATTATTAAATGACACATGTTCATTTTGTTGTGCTTTCACATCATCTAATGTATTTTTTATTTTATCCTCAGTTACATCTCCTATGTAATAATGTCTTCTGAGAAAGCATACTGCCATTGCATTTTCTTCTAGTAATTTTCGAAGCGGAGGATTTTTTAAATCCGTAAAGTTGTCATAATCTTCATATGTATATGGTGTATTTTTCGGATCAAACCCGTTTGTGATTACCGATAAAAACTCTTCAAATGTGTTTTTTATGATTGTGATTTTAAAATCATCATCATCTTTTTTAAATTTATATATGATATTCCATCTTCTCACATGCTTGTCCAATAAAAACTCAATAGATATAGTATATTGTTTTGTTTCTTGAAATATTATATCGAGGAAAAAATTTATATAATTGATTTTCAGTGTATCTTTGTTTATTGTTTCGAAAAAAAGAGATAAAACATCAAGCGGGGTTTTCAAAAATTCTTTAACTAGAGTTTGAGTCTGTTTGTTTACTAGTGTCATTTTGGCTAGGACACGTAGATCTTTATTAAGAATATTTTGTATCGCAAGATCTGGTAAATTTTCCATCTTTATAACAATATACAATACAAAAATGTATCAACAACATTCATCGCATAAAGAGATTTAATACACAGACATATATAATGTCCACTCCAACCACCGCCGTTTACATTGGCGCAGGCCTCGACGTCCGCCCTGTTCGTGTCATGAAACACATCCAACATTTCATCTACATCGACTCCCGCCCTCAAACCGAGCAGCCCGGCTACCCATCGCTTGAGCAGTATGACGAGCTCTTCATTTCCGATTTTGACAACAAGATGGATGCACTTGGTTTCAACATCTCCAAGGACCGAGTGACTTCACCGACATGCTTCGAGTTGTTCTTCAACACGTACAAGCCCAAGCAACAGACAATTGAATATACCCACGAAAACAAAAAACAAACGCTCACGTATCATTTCAATACGCCCTTTCCCCAGGCCGTGTCAGAGGAGCTCGCTCACACCATGGGCCAAGCGGACACACTGATCATTGCCGGATTCCACCCCCACAAGGCCATCCTAGGTCTCATGAAGAAACCTGTCCATGTCACATGTTGGGAGGGGACCAACTATGAATTCGGGACAGCAGCGCAACGGAATGACGCCAACACGGTAGTGCAGCATCTCCATTACAACATGTCGGACGTATCCGAGATCACCTATTACAAAAAGAAATATTCGGGGTACGAATATCAATCACTCGCTGACATGACTTTTGACCATAAATTGATTTAGGAGACACGCGCATAAACAAAAACATTAAAATGAGCAAAAAACCGTTGGCAATGTTCCATGTGACAAGCTTCTTGGAGACTCGGGTACAAGAAAATAACAAAAAACTCATGCTCAAGCAGGCACAGGACATCCACAACGTCATCAAGACCGCATATATTGCTCGAGGATATATACACCTCGTAAAATCTAAAATGAAACACTTTAAACTTCACGTGCGTATTCTCTATTGGCCGTAAAGGCATGTGGTTGAAAAAATCAACCAGTAAGTCAAACATTACGTTAATGATTGGACGTCCAAATCTCGCAACTTCCTGATGGTTTTGCAGTGTATGTTATGCAGCATCGTAAGCGACAAGATTTTTTTTATATATTTGTGACAATTACACTCTGACAAGTGAATAATGGAACACCAAAAACACAAGAATATATAAAGCATGTCATTTCACTTATTGAGGGTCCTGTCCAAGTCACCTCTAAGAGGACCACTTTGAAAACCCCGAATTTTATGGACATTTAGGTGTTCCATTATTCACTAGGTCGAGTGTACATGCGTAAGCATACCATAGAATTCCATGTCCAAGAATTGTAAACCTATTTTTGCGGCCGAGAAAACCCGTGTCCCAACTTTGATTCGTAAAACTCGTCTAGAATTATGTCGAGCCAAAAACACGTCTTCTTTGCATGCCCGATAAAAATATTCCCATTTCTTTCGTCCAAGTAGTAAATGCAGGTTTCCTGTGTTTTCACGACATGATATTGAAACGTTGCAGCAAGGGCGCCACTATTCACCGACAATACGTGTATACAATATCTCGGTGCAAGTGCAAAAGTAAAATACTTGTCGAATTCAAACTCGATATCTAAAGCTGAAATACAATCGCATGCCATTTAAAATCATCTTGTCACAACCCTTTATACAAAAAAGGAAATTGCACAAGTATATGCAACCCTTATTCTGGTGGCTATGTCTAAATACCCTAGGTCTAAATACATACTCTATTCTACAAGGTAGCAGAAGTCGCAGTCTTGGCACCATAGTGGAGGTACCAGTCCAAGCGCATCAGCCAGATTCCGAGGCAAAACACGAGCAGTCTCGCAGTGTCCCCTACCGTGACTGCTTTGTTCACCTTCCAAACCGTAGGCTTTTTCTTGCCCTCTTCTACAAAGGTGTACTTGCCTTGAATCTCAAAGAGCACAATCGACGAATATGTCTTGGCCATGGTTATTAAAGTGGTCGAATATATTGGAACAATCAGTTTTTACGGAATCGGTACTGGTTCATGTTTGAGCACACATTTATTCTATGTTTTTTAAAAGCACGTCCGGAACGCCGACGCGAGGGCGAGCTCGCGAATGCCGTCAGGCATGAGCATTGGTGCGTAGCACCTCGCATTACATCTTCATGAGTAGGCCCAGCACCGCCATGATGCCCATGACTAGAATAACATAGCCCGCAATCCAAGCATACAGGTTGCACTTGCCAAGGACAGTGCAATTGATAATATACAGGCCGAGAATAGCAATAACAACATAGGCAAACATCATGGGCAACGACATCTTGCTAGTATTCTTGGTCTGGATTTGCATCACCACAAGGGCCGCGAGCAGGAGCATGTAGCCGATAAACGCAATCTTGGTTTGCGGCACAATCACAAAATCACTTCCTGGAGCAGGAGCGACTGGCTTTTGCACAACAGGAGGTGGCATAGTAGCGATGGGATAAGCACTCATTTTATATTAGCGCAATAAAAAAGAGTTTAAAAGTAGAATAGAAATAATAGGACAACTGACAAAGGAATATCCGCAATGGGCATTCCTTTCTATTTCCGCAAGCTAGTCAACACTTTCGGGTCCCGCTTCATAAAACCCATCCGGTACATGGAAGAGTGTGACACGCTTTTCCTAGATTTCAACTCGATGATTCACAAGTGTGCCAACGACGTGCTCAAGCAAGCTCCAAACCTGCCCCATGAAGAGTACTATCCGCTCATTGGCGCCGCCATCATTGACGCCCTGGTGAATATAGTGAATGTGGTCCGCCCAATTAAACGCCTATATATCGCGATCGACGGCCCCTGTCCCCGTGCCAAGATGCAGCAGCAACGCAAGCGACGGTACATGACAGTATGGCGCAAAAGCCGTGACCCTGCCACTGCCCATCTAACGTGGGACAGCAACGTCATCACGCCTGGCACGGACTTTATGGCCTACCTCGACAACCACTTGGACTTGTTCATAGAAAAGAACAAGGGCAAGCTCGGATTTGAAATTCAACTCAGCAAAAGCAGTGCCCGGGGCGAGGGCGAGCAAAAGATATTCGACGTAATGATTCCTGGCGAGAATGCAGTCATCTATGGCCTCGACGCAGACTTGATCATGTTGAGTATGATTGATTGCAACAGTGCCAACATCAGACTGCTCCGGGAGCAAGAGGACTATCACCTTCCAAAGGACAAGGACCAGCAGCAACAGAATGATAGGCCCAAGTTTTCCCTGCTCAACATAGAAGTCCTCAAGACCGAGATAAAACGCGAGTATGCCATGAGCATCGCCGACTATGTCATGATTTGTGTGCTCCTCGGCAACGATTTCTTGCCACCGCTCTCGTATATGAGCATGCGCCACACGGGTCTCGAGGTGCTCATGCAGGCATATCACACTGTGAAAAAACCCATCATGGACCAAAGCAAAGGAATAGAAATAAACATGTCAACAATCAAGGAGATCCTAGCAGTGCTCGCCCCAAAAGAGGATGAAAAGATGGACGAGGCGTGTGGGGCTTTTTACTCGACCATTCTGAACCAAGACCGTGGCCAATCCACCAAAAGGTACAATAAAAATAAAACAATTGATTGTTATCCGCAGTATACAAAGTGCGAGCACGTGATCAACCCGGCAGTGGACCCGCAGTGGCGCGACATCTATTACAAGGCCATGGTCAAGGCCCCGCCCCCCGTCGCCTGCGAGGAGTATTTCAAGGGAATCGCGTGGGTAGCCTCGTACTATTTCGAAAGGAATGCGTCGTTTGACTGGTATTACCCGTTTAGCTACTCTCCGAGCATCAAGGACCTTGCACACGTCCATCAAATACCAAATACCAAGACACCAATACAAAAGACATTTGCAAGCAAAAAACAATCGACACAGCTCCTTCTAGTGTTGCCACCACAGTCGGCCCACATCATCAAGGATCCCAAGCAACATGCCATAATGACCGAGGTCGATTCGGGCTTTACTCATTTATATCCATATGATTTTCAGATTTCTACATTTCTAAAAACCTATCTCTGGGAGTGCTGTCCAGTTCTACCCGATATGACCAGTCTAGCATAAAAAATACATACAAATACATGTCAGTCAAATCGCAAGGTCCGTGAAAGTTGCCGCGACTTCATATTAATTACGTTTTCAAGTTCTTGATCGCTAGTAAGGCTATAGAATATTATTTTCTTGGTATTTATGTTTCGTTCTTTCGAGGTAATATGATACTTGAACAAACGTAATATTTGCCTCAAGACCGTGATAGATTTCTTTTCGGTCATTTCATCAAGATATAGTTTGGCCTTGCATGGCAAATAGTAGTCTTCAAGCATGGGTCGGAGAGTATTCAACTTGAGCACGGTCCCCAAGAAAATGAGGTCTTGCTTTTTGAATGTGTGCTTGTCGTCGAGGTTGGTGAGGCCATAGCAATCCAAGAGCTGTTGCATCACTTCTCTTGGAATTGCCTTACCGAATAGCTGATTTATCTTCATGAGCCATACTATATGATAACATTTTTCCTCGAATCACAAAAATTAAACCCGCCCATCAATATGTTTAGAAGATCGCGTTTGGATTTTAAACGCACACGCTGCAGGTACAAAAATAGCGCGGCATACTGCGACAAAATCCGCATAAGCCGTGCTATACACTGAGTTAACGCCGTACATCCTCCCTACCACTTGCTCTGTGAGATAAGCTACAAAGTCAACATGCACCCTCCGATTTGACAAATACTGTGTATATGCGTGATAGTAGCCCTCAAAGTCCGCCACCGAGATGCCCCGCACTAGCTTCCTAATCTCGCCCTTGACCAATGCCAACATTCGAGAACACGGTGCGACACTCGACTTGAAATGAATCTCGAGATGGCCAATGTGCGCCTGCGAGATTTGCTTGACGGATACCGAGTAAACGAGTCCCAGCTTGTGGCGCAGCAACTCGATCAACCGCACTTTTAATATCCACGCCACCAACTTGCACACGAACGCCCTCGAATCAAATGCAGGATAGGTCATGTAGACTAGTGTCCCGATCTCGTCAGGTTGTTTATAAAGCACAAGACGATTTTCCGGTCCAAGCTTGCGACCCAGATTAAAATCAATTGTAGGCACTATAGCTTCACTTCGTTTCGCGTCTAAAAGCCGTGACAGCGCCCCCTTGTACTTTCGCATACAAACGACCCCTATCGTAGCACATGTCCTACAATAGTGCATCTTGTGATAGCGCACAATATCATCATAAGTAATCGCATGCAACGTCTCGGGATACCCACCGATAGTGTTGTAATACGGCGTCCCACGAAACCATGGCTTCAAAGTAAAGGAGTGATGCATGACAATTTCCTCGATCACGACTCGCTTTTCCCTCTCGAACTCGGCCGCGGTAAAGCGCAGCTCGGCCAGCATCACTAACAGGAGGCGCGCTGCTGCCACAGAATGTTCATCCGCACATTTCACATAATAATTGGTATAATCTTTAGTGGTCGATGCATTAAACTGGGCACCTAGCGCAATAAACTTGCGATAAACACCAATAGACTGCGACACAGATGTCGATACGAACATCATGTGCTCGAGCAAATGACTGATACCATAGTGTTTTTCAGACTCGTGTATGGAGCCGCAAGGAAAGGCCACCATCATCACGAACGTCGGAGCCTTGGTTTCTATGATCACGGCTGCTGACATTGATGTACTTTTCTTTCATGGAATATAAAAGGATCCAACACATTTCAATACAATATATACATCAAAAAATGCAAATGCAACAAACATCAACAATCAAGACCAAGACGCTAAAAGAAATTGCGGCGCTCCTAGCGTTCTTAGAAAAAAAAGACATGAAACATGACAATGTGATAGCCACGCTCAAGGAATTTGTGGAAAACACGCCGTATACCCCAAGTCATTGGACCGTAAAATAAAATATAAAATATAAAAATAAAATATAAAATTTAAAAATAAAATATAAAATATAAAATATCTAATATGTTTTTTTCAGAGGTACAAAACACTGTAAAAATATAGTAGCAAAACATAAAGTAGCAAAAAAGAAATCAGAATGGCCAAGGAAATTATAAACAATCTAAAATCCCATGTAGAAAAATACGACGAGGAACTCGCCAGTTTTGGTCAAGACATAGCAAGCATGGACACCGATATCGGGTTCTACATGTTACATGTCGAAAAATCCCTCGACACGATAGCCACTTTTAAAAATGACAAAACAACGTTATTTGTGGCACAAATAAGGGCATTGAACAATATTTTAGTGTCCAAGGCAAAGGCAAGCCAAGGTGCTGTCAAACAACTGAGAGAAATAATCAACACGTTTTTAGAATTCTTGGAGCAAGTATTAAACGATAAAACCCTTTTCGCAGATTTTAAAACCCATGTGATTATTCCATTGATCGAGTGGGGACTGCGATACAATGACATCTATGTAGACAGCGCACGTAAAATCATTGCATTCATCGCATTTGAACACTTTTTCACGGTTGTCAAGACCATCAGTGATATATCTGACCTTTCTTATCCGTCCCCGGAAGAGGTCAACGGTATATTTGCCAAAGTATTTTCAATAAATGTCATCCAACTTTTATTGCGCAATTCAAATACAACTTCAGATAAAATTGTCAAGGGCATCACAGAAAAATGCATCGATCCTACGGAGCTCGACCTCGTAGCAAAAGATATATTGCTATTGGACAAATCACAATTCAAATTAGTTTTAAAAAATGTGAGTATCATCCTTGATGCATTTACAGACTACGACGAGTTTTACAGTGCTGCAAAAAACCTGATAACTTCCATAAACCGTTTTATAGACGGGACAATAACACAAGACGCATTCACCTATATTTTGAAATCATCAATACCGAATGCAGTGTCCATCCTAGGCACCATGTATGACAAACCTGACGATTTCTATAATATTGTCACCAAGATTAACCGCGTATTCCATAAAACTGCGAGCACCACCCTCTTGAAATATATTGTTCAAGTCGTGTCAAAAATAAGCCACCCACATTTCAAAAATATACTAGAACTATTATTCAATTCTAGTCTGAATCCGGAAACCGATTCCCTAGGATCAGATGAAAAGCAAGCAAGCTACACGGATACACAAATAAACAAAATGGATGCCCCAACAAAAGTAGAGGAAAAAAATCTCATTTCAAATGCATTCCTAAAGATGAAATCTACAAAGAGGCGTCCCAAAATCGACGCAGAAAAAGACGACGACTTTCAGATTAAAAAGAAATTCACATCAATCGCCTACACTCTCTTTATTCTCATGTTTCTCTACTTTTGGTGGCAAGAGTACACTCGCGAAATAGACGACACCACCGAAGTTTCCACGGTCAACACGGTCGTCTACCGCATCCTACTCAACACTGTCATATATTCAGCCCTATTATACGTGATTATCATAGCTCTACTGTGGCTCAATACAATCGTCAGCCAGCGCAAGCAAGCCACATTCAACCCTTTTTACATTTACACTGCCTTGTATTTCATCACCTACATGGCCTTGACCGCGTTAATATGCAGCTTTGTGACACACGTCTATACCACCTATCTTGTGGATAAAACCCGCGTGGATACAGACCCACAATACAAGTATGTGGTGATCCAAGTCGCCATGTTTGCCAACATGATCATGTTTCTCACGATATTCCACTTGATTAAACCAGACGTGGAGTAAATAAATCACGGGTACACTCCGCCAACTGAATAATGGAACACCTTGAAAAGATGCATCATCAACTTTGACAAAATGTATAGAATGGCTTGTCAAAAGACAACTTACGATTCGCCTGTTGTTGAGCTTAGGCCATTGCTATCCCCTTCTTACAAAATCAATACCATTCCTTCGTGAGACTTATTCACTAAATTGCCTTGCATATTTGAATGATTCTCAACATATTTGTATAAAACGCAATCTGACATATTCATGGGTAACTGCAGAAACAAGTAACATCATGTAATTTTCCGTTGTAATGACTATAATTGACAGCATCACTACATGCAATAGATCCTAAAGTTTTCTCTGTTGCAAAAGCACACCTACTAGTTGGACTAACCCAATTTCTACAAAAGGTATCACACGAATCTGATCCGTTATTACCTGGTTTTTGTAATAATAAATTTGCGGGTAGTTGGACTGCAGCGGGTGCCGCAGCAGGGCATGTCACTGCAGCAGGACACGCCGGTGCATTAGGACACGAAATACCTCCCACTTGTTGTTTTAAAGTCGCCACTGTGTTCTTGGCCGTAGCTGCGTCTGTCGCAGCCGTGGTCAGAGTGTTGCCTTGATTTTGGTTAGTTGTAACAACATCGTTAATATACCCTGTGTGAGTGGCAAGTTGTGTTTGTTGACCTGCCACAGCACCAATTAGCGGTGTCAAGTTTTGCAATTGCCCTGTATGCCCCGCCACAGCTGATGAAACAGCAGTATTCAACACGGTGTGTCTTGAATCCACAGAGTCGACGCTTGTCTTCATATCCCTCTGATTCGCATCGATTATTCCCTTGTGCCACGCCAATGTAGAATCCTGGTCAACCAACCGCGCCGTATGCACTGTAAGTTTATTCGATATTCCCGTGTTTAATGCGGGATACGGCTGCATTTGCACATCTGTATAATTCTTTCCTGTGCTCAAAGCGATCGCATTGCTGGTCGCCACCGCCCGCCCCAGGTCCACCATGTCATTGTTCAATTTAACGGTAAATGCCCGCAAAGTATCTTGAGTTTGGTTCAAGATGGCATTCAACGCCTTGGCATCCGACTCTTCTTTTGACAAGGCGTACACTATCTGGTTGTTGATATACTGTGTCATCGCATTAGACATGGTCGCCAGTTGTGCTCCAGTATACGTCTTCGAAGACGACAGTTGCTGGTCAGAATAGTCCCGCAATACTAAATTCTCATTCTTCATATTCAGGTTCAGGGTGTCAAGCACGCTGCCTTGAACAGCGTTCATCTTATTCACCACTGCCACGTGCTCTTGATCCGTGTAGGCCCTTGCCGCTTTCAGCACACTTGTACCATACCCGCTTGCCTCTTTCTGGATGGCATATATGGTGTCTTGGTGCCCCTGCAAGTTCGCATCAAGCATTTTGAACCGATTCCCCACATTCGAAAACCCAGTGTCAGCGTATGTCCCGAGGTCTAGAAACCGCTTATCCATGGACGTGTTATAGAGCCCGAGGTCGCTTGTTATTTTTGCACTAAACGTATCAAAATTATGATATAAATTTCCAATGCTGTTACTCATGCCTGCAACTGTATTCCCCGTATTCATGACGTACTCGTTGTAATCGCCTAGTTGCTTGTCCATCACACCCCCGATCGTCCTGAACCGGGCATCCATGTCGAGGGGAAAGTCATGCAACATCCTGCCTTGCTCTTGTTGCACCCTCGCCAACCCGGACAACTCTTCACCCACTCTCGCATTTCTCGCAATGTACGAGTCAAGATTGGAGCTTTTCAACACCATGCTTGCCTGTGTAGCGTTCAATCCAGCAACATTGTTGTTCAAGTCGCCCACACTTGAATCAATCGCTTTCAAATCCGCTGCAAAACGTATATTGGACGACCGCAAACCTAACATTTCGCTATTCATGTAACTTTTCAATTGGCGCCCTTGGACCGAAAGCGCATCACCCAACTCCATTTCCAAAGTATTTCTTGAATTCTCAATATCATGCTTTAACCCAACCGTTGAATCCCTAACCACCTCGGTCACAATGTCCTCAGGAACAACTTGTTGAATATACTGGTTGGTATTGATAATCCTAGTTTCTTCAACGACAACAGGACTTGTCCAAACATTAACAACATTAGCTTTTTCTTTAAAAAATAGCCACGCACTCACCCCTATTCCTGTGAGGATGACAATAACGAGGACAATGACGGAAATCCACATTATATCTTCTTTTCTACATTTCACCGATATAAAAGAGCACAGTCACCACAACAAGCACACAAGCACACAAGTACACCAGCACACAAGCAGAAAAACAAATGAAGCGCAAGCAACAAGTTTCACAATTCGCCCCACAGCGCATCACAAGGCAGCGAGTCAAGACCGAAGTGGATGTCAATGTCGCTGCCATTTTCAAGTTTGAAACGGAAGCTATCAACGTTCCCATACCTGGAGGCAAGCAAGTCATCGACATCATCATCTACACTCGGGAGGACAACGAGTACACATTTGTCCACAAAAAGACCTCGATCACTTTCAAAAAGGGAACGTCGTTCTACTTGGTGGTGGATGGAGTAGAGACCAAGTGCAAGGACTGCAATCTTGTCGCCCAAGACTACATCACGGCGCTCGCCTCTACTGCCTCGACTATAGAGACCTACCAGCTGTCTTATCTGTTGCATGCGTTGTCCATTGTTTTTGGATGGCAACCAAAACCAACAAGAAAAGAAAATCAAAAGCCTAAAAAAATCACAATTATCTCGCTTATGGATGCGCTGGCAGCTCTCTCTCTTACGTAAATGCCTTCATGCCTTCATGCCTTCATGCCTTCACATCTTCATCATACGAATCAGAAATGATCGTAGGCTCCACCACATCATAGTTGACCACATTCTCCTTTGTGTTGCTGCTGCCACTGCCACTGTCACTAGGACTATCCCAGAACGACTTGAAATACGTGACCTCGTCTTGAAAAATCTGCTTCAAGATCATCTGATTCTTGTTGATGAACTCTTGGTTTTTGGTCTCTGACTTGGCCCGGCGCACTTGGATCTCCTTGATAAACTCGCGGACCTTGGTGCGGTGCCTCTCGATGGGGCCCGGACCGGGGGCGGCAGCAGCCTTGACACGGACGGATAGTGTACGAGACATCATTTTTTTTATGTTTTTTATAATCCAAGATTTATTTTTAATCCTTATACCTTTATGCCTTGGTAAAACTCAATTGCACAGCCCCGTGAATATTTGCAGACTTGCTCGTCATGTTGGATTTGTAATTTGAAAACAACTCGAAGCGTGGCTTCACAACCTCGCTAGAAGAAATACCCCAAACCCTATATACTGAATTCAATATTGAAAACGTGACCAAGACAATAAATATCCAAGTCACTAGCTCGCTGACAAACTTGAACCCAAAGTCCAACACCCCACGTCTTAGAATCAAAGGCACCAACAAATCTTCCACTCCTGATTTTATAATTTTCAATGTAGCGTAGCCAATGGTGATCCCACCTGCCGCCGCAACTATACCGTTTTCAATTAAAAATGATCGCATTGAAGGCATTGAAGGCATTGTCAGTATTGCATTTTGTAAACATTTTATACGCAAAAAACAAACAGCAAAAATAAATGGATTATACGCTCAGCATCATCGGCCCGTATATGAACGAAACCAGAGACTTTTACCCTGTCATCACAGGGGGCACTGCAACTGCACAGTGCACATCGGACAAGTACGTGATGCCCATTGCCGATATCGACATTGCCTATGTGATCAAATCACGACACCCTACAACAAGACAGATAAATGCCGCCATCAAAGCCCGCAACAAGTTCCTCGACGACATCCAAGCGCACCTCACACAAAATCACGGATCCAAGTACGTGTATGAAACCAAGGACTTTGCCAAGGATAATCCGGATTGGTCCGTAGCCAAAGTGTTCTTGTCACGATTGTACACCATTGACAAGGTCACCTATGAAAAACGCACCATACTCGATACGAGTGTGCAGAGTGTCAAGTCAAACAGGATATTCTTCCTCTATGAAAAGTTCAAAGACAATACAGCCAACATAAAAAACAAAAGCGATAACATTCCTATACCATTCATAAAAGCTCGAGACGGCAAGATCTTTGCTACGTGCCCATATGTCCTCTACGACACAGTCCGCCTCTTGCTCTTTTACAAGTCGAGGTTGGAAAAGCCACTGATAATAAATAAATTCAAAAGATATTTGCTAAAATATTTGCTCTTGTCAAGAGACATAGCCAGTAAAAACGTCGAAAAACTCGAGGAAGACCCAAGTGTACTTGCCAACTACATGGACCAACTTGTCCAACACAATAGTCACTTTCGAGACATGGTAAAGCGCATCCTCGAGGTCATTCCCAACATTGACCAACCGGCTATCCGCGACACATAAACCGTCTTTAAATAGGAAAACAAGGGCGTTTTTAAAATAGGACAAGGCAATGTGTTACCCTCTGACAATGGCTTTATACCGACGCATCATCAATACGTGTGCAATATTGCAATATCAATGATACAACATGTGTTGTCGCCTCCGTATATCCAAGTACCGCTCAGTTGTTTTTTCATATATATTTTATAATTATTTCCAACGGCGTATATGATGCCACTAGATGGTTCCCATGCAAAACTAAGAATACAACACGAATTTGCAATAGGTTCATTCCATTTACCTGTAATATAGTTCATTGTATACATTTTGAAATTTGTCCCAACTCCATAGATGACCCCATTTATTTCTCTAGCAGAGATGACACAACATGATTCGGATCCAAGCTTCCATGGGCTAGTCAGTGTCGTTTTGGTGTATAGTTGATTATCGGTTCCAACTCCGACCAAGATACCGTTACCCAATTGGGTGATGCTAGTCACACAACACGTATTTGCTCCAGCAAGCACCCAATTGCTAGTGAGCGTTGCTTTTGTATACAGTTTGTTGTCTGTCCCAACCCCTACAATTAAACCACTAGACAATTGAGTGACTGATTTCACACAACACGAATTTGGGACAAGCACCCACGGACTTGATAGTGATATTTTTGTGTATAATTGGTAATCCGTCCCAACACCAAGGAGCTTATACGACGATGGGGCTGCCACTTGCACTTGCACAGCGACTGGAGCAGGAGCTTGCACAACGACAGGAGCTGCCACTTGCACTTGCACAGCGACTGGAGCAGGAGCTGCCACTTGCACTTGCACTGCTTAGGCTGGCGTAGGATCTCGTGTTGTAACCAAGTTATTTTTTGAATCCTCAACCGACTGCTTCAATCCCGGTATCATATCTGTCACTGCCTTGACAGTATTGACCATATCCGTGATCGAGGTTCCATGTCCGCTTGACACACCCTGGACACCCCCTATTGAACCTGATTGATCATCGAATTTGACTTGATTAGCGTTCATAGGTATGGGAAGCGGCTGTACCGACTGGATTTGTCCCGAGTGCCCCCCTATCACATACGAGTTTGCATTGTATGAATTGGTATAGGTGCTGTCCATGTCAGATAGTCGTGAGTTTGTGGCCGAGTAATTCCCGGACTGTGTCGCAACATTGGTGTCGCTCGTTTGCCGATTCTTCGCAATATACATGTCATGATCAGCAAGCTTTTGATAAGACGCATCAAAAAACTGTTGTTGAGGGATTGTCTGCGAGTCAGTGTACGCATGGACCCAGTTCATGGACGCTATATTCGAATCCGACACTGCCTTTTGCAAACGCACCACATTCTTGTTCATGGCATCGATATAGTCATATATATTGGATTGTGTATTCAAGATCAGCGTGGTGAGCGCCGATGCATCATTGTCCTCGACATTTCTGACATATGTGATCTTGTTATTGAGATATTGCGCCATAACGTTCGACATGGACTCTACTTGTGCACCCGTATACACTTGTGCTGCAGAAAGTTGCTTGTCGGAGTAGCCCCGCAACACAAGATTCTCCGATTGCATACTTGTAGTGACCGCATTCACCAACCCCGAGTGTATTGCCGTGAGCGCATCTGTGGCCACTCGCTGATTCTGATCTGTGTAGCTCCCCGACACCCCAAGCACGCCCGACCCATAACCCGTAGACTCTTGGCGAACAGCGTCCAACACTCCTTGTTGTGACGCCAAAGTTGCATCAAACCCACGAAAATAGCCATCAACATTCGAAAACCCACCCTTCATGTACCCATCAAAGGCGTCCAATTTTGCATTCATGGCCGTGTTGTAGAGTCCAAGATCGCTCGTCACTTTTGCCGTGAAAATTCCAAAGCGGTTGCTCACATCAGGGATCGTGCTTGCTAGCCCCCCAAGGGATCGATCTGTCTTGGCACCAAACTCCACAAAATCCCTGCGATGAGCATCCAACGCCTTGTTCACACTAGAAAGCCTAGCACCTGTATCTAATGGAAAGCCGTTGACATCTGCGCGTGCACGTGCAAGCGCAAGCTCAAGCTCTTGATAGTCCTTGGCTAACGCATCAGATCCATCCGCGAAAATAAACAGGTTAGAGTTTGCCATGATAATGTCCTCTTGTTCAATTCTCACCGCATCCACCCTATCTTGTAAACCAACAACTTTTTCGCTCAAGAGATCCATCCCCTTGATTGTACTCCCTGTAACCTCGCTTGTCACCCAACCCTTTGCATTGTTTTTTTGCACTGCCATCTTGTCACGAAAGCGATCCTCTACACCGCTCTTGTCTAGTGACACGACCTCTTGTGGCACAACATAATCTTGTACATGCATATGCACATGCACATATTCTTCTTGGACCAATTTATAAAACGGCAAAGGAGCGACCACGGTTGCCTTTTGGCCGCCCATTCTTCCTTTTTGATAAAAATTAAACCAAGCCGCAACTCCTATACCGGCTAAAAGAACCAACACGAGGACGACAATTGCCCACATTATACTTTTCAATCATACAAAAATACATGTGTTTTGTCTTGCAAAAGATAAAGATGATACTGTCCGTAAAAAGTAAAATGAAAACAGTGGTTTTGTATAGTAAAGTTTTATTTTTAAAGACTATTTTACAAAAGGTATATAAGCACAATA
>Ga0214248_1000202_pt1 | contig 23842 bp, 29 predicted proteins | sample TroBogypolimnion_10_FD_153086 | JGI IMG/M metagenome (GOLD analysis project Ga0214248, IMG submission 153086) | Freshwater microbial communities from Trout Bog Lake, WI - 15JUN2009 hypolimnion | ecosystem: Environmental > Aquatic > Freshwater > Lake > Hypolimnion/Profundal zone | place: Trout... | reverse complement strand
AGCAGCTTCTGAAACGCAGCCACCAGCTTTCATTTTAACCATTCTTTTAAAATCTTCCATTGTATTGCTCCTCGAGGTTTTTGAATTGAAGGTGATCTGCCTTCTAGTTATACTAATACACAAATACTATGAAGTTCGCCCACCAGCTGTAATATAGAAAGCTTTTAGATCAGCCATTTTATTGGTATGTTGTCCATAATTTGATCCGGGAAGTGATGCCCAAATATTAGATATTCGTACTATAGCTGTTTCAAAATTACCCTTATTAATATCATCTAAAGCTCCACGTTCATGGCACTGCATCAAAGCTATTCGATCTTGGCAGTCGGGTGAAAAGTCAGGTAGGTTTAAAGACTGCTTATAGTCATCAAAGTACCTAGCTAATATTTGGTATCGTCCTGCTGCTGTGGATGAAAGCGTGGCACTAAGTCTAATAAGCTGTCTAGGATGATCAGCGTAACTTAAAAATAAATGTGGAGTGTTGGGGGTAGACCCAACGATTACATTATAACCGTTGTCTGATTTGGCAAGAAGAGCTGGGCCTATCTCAGAATGCGATATTGTATCTAGTAAAGCTTTTTCATTTTTGGTCATATATTGCAGCCTGTTCTAAAGCCCAATCTTGTGCGTTAAGTAATTGTTTAGTTGTCTCAGTGCAATCACTCTCTAATTTTTCAAAGGAGGCACGAGATACTGTGTCTGGGGCTTCACTGTCAAGCTGCTTGGTAAGGGTGGGAACGCTGGACACTGTACTGCTATTGCTTTGACTGGTTGAAATGATGCGCAACCAGTCAGATCCAGGAGTAGGGCTAATACTGTTAAATATTTGATTAAATTTAGTGTTTGCATTTTGAGTTTCCTTATTTGAATCTGTGGTTACTTTTGCGGTGATTAATACCGCTTTTTCTGCGGCGATAGAGTCCACTACTTTTTGTTTATCCCAATTAATCTGGATGGTTTCTTTTCCTGATACATACCCAATATGGTGTGAATAAAGAATAGACCCTACTAATACTGCTAGGATAGCTATTTGTTTCCAGTACGCTGCTAAGAAGAGCATTTTGGCATCACCTTTAAATCATTTATACAATCATTATCTGGTATAGGAAACCTTTTATAATTCCCTGTTCGTAAATCAAATACTAAAACATAACTAGAATGCTTTCTAGTTGCACTTTTAAAATTAACAGATACCCCAACTACTAATTTATTATCATACAGATCTAACCCACGTAAAAACGTCGTTTTTGGATCCACTAATTTATATCTGGTAATACCTAGGGCACCAAGATCAATTTTTAAGAGCTCTCCGGTCGATGTAGAGAGCGTATATAATTGATTATTAAGAATCCTAACGCCATGACAGCACTTTCCACCACTAGCTATCATTTTTAACTCTAAAGTGTTCTTATCTAAGTATCCAAAATCTGAATCTACTTTTTTGTTATTATGCCTACAAAAATAAAGTTTATCTTCTGTATTAAATAAGGAATTGACATGCCTGGAGTCCATTACATCAACATGGTCCGGAGCCGCAGGAGTTACAACCTTATTTAAAAAGTTGACATTGATCTGTTGATTTTCCCCATTTGAATAAACCCCAATACAGTCAACTGCAGTGTTGCATGTATACCAAGTATTACCATCTTTAATAATTTGATGGGTATTTATATAAAGTGGAATATCTATCGTGTGATCAAAAAAGCAAGTCTTTCTATTGAAAGCTGCTAATCTGTCATTTGAAGCCACATAGATAAATTCATTATCAAACTCAATACCAAAGGGGCGGTATATATTTCGCCCCTTACCCTCTAAGTTTTTAGATAGTAATTGAGATGATTTATTTTGTTTATGAATGACAGCCCCAGTGTCAAAATTAAGAGCTATGAAATCATAATCATCTGTGGTTAATATAATCATTCAACCTCCAAGATAAAGTTAATAACTACTCTTCTTTTATGGTCAATTGGAACTGTGGACCTATGGTATGTTTTTGAATCAAACCAATAACAGTTCCCTTTCACTGGAGGGGATCTATCTACTACAGTTACTTTATCATCATCTAAAATTATAGTATCGCCGTCTGAATCCATTACATAGTATACAAATGTAATGAAGTTTCCCGGAGTTTTTGGATCTACATCGGGATGGATTAAATTATCTAAAGACCCCGAAGTGTGTGATATATTAGGAATTAAATTTCCTTTGATACGCACAATCCGCTTAATTTTAATTCCTGTTTTTTCTGCGAATATACCAACCATAAGATTGGTTATATTATAATATTTAGACCAGACTTTTTTATATAAAAAGAAAACATGTGTTAATTGAAAAATATGATCGTCTGGGGTTTCCGGAACAATCTGTTCAGCATTCCAATACCAAGGAAAACCGGTTCCTGTCATCACAGTATAAATTTCATCTTCAAGTTCTTTGGGTAATATATTTTGTATAATCATTCAATCATTATACACTAGTGTCTTTATATTTCATAGAAATAAATTTAGAAGCCACTGCAGCACTTCCAACAATACCTAAGTATGCCATCCAAATATCTGCAGATGGATTTGGAATCATAATAAACTTAATGGTGCCAGCCAAATAAGCTATGTTGCACCACAGCTTAGAATGACTTACTTTCCCATCGGCTGTAGAGATAACATCCGAAAAAATAGACATTATTTTTTACCAGAAATTAAAAAGTAGATAAAGGTTCCTGCACCTACAATTGCCATAAACCATCGAGCTGCAGCTCCAATCCACGCAAGGGCTTTTAGTGCTCCCTTAGCATCTTTCCAAGCAGCTAATAATTCTGAAGTATCCTGTTTGATGCCTACAAGATCTTCTTTTAGGCTATCAACCTCTTCTTTAAGTTGCTCTAATGAGGCCATTATCTAGTCTCATTTGCCAGACGTTCAGCGGCTTGAGCAATTGCTAAGGCGATGATTGGGTTTGGGTGAGGTACCTCAATGGCTTTAACAATGATGGGTGTTTCCACTTTAGCTACAATCGTTTCTATTTCAGCTTCTAATTCTTTAAAAAATGCCATTATACTTTACTCCAATTTTCAGTAGGTACGGTCGGCCATGTTAAGTTTCCTTCTATAGGATAGACCGCCATATTACGTACTGCATTACGATAAGCAATAAAGTCAGCTTGATTAGTTAAATAAGGGTTCGCCATTTGTGGGTTGCCTACATCGGCAATCGTAGTCCAATCGGTAGCAGAGAGTAAGCCTGATGCTGTTGCTTTATTTTGGTCTGCTGTGGGTGGTACTTCTATACTAGGCATTGCATCAGGTAATTCAGTTTGTTCACCTGTATTGACATCAATTGAAATAATCATTTGTTACTCCCATAATATGTTAATAGAGCCAGCATCAAAGGTATCTGTGCCGTTTACTGTAGTGATGCGGACTCGGTCAATAATAGAAGCTGTTACTTTAGTTCCAGCAAGTACAACCATTGCTGGAGTAGCAGCTCTGTAAAAGTTGCCGAATATATTATAGGTTGTTCCAGATACTAAATTAATAATAGCTGTTCCATACTGACTTCCAGCGGCAGGTGGTATTCCTGCTATGTCAATACCAAATCCTGTAGTGTAATTTGATACACCACTTGTTGATGCAAAACCACCACTTCCTGTTAAATATCCAGTAACCTCTGGAGTAGTTAATCCTATTTGAATTAAAATATTTGATGCGCCACTTAAACTTACGCCAGCAAACATCACAGTAACCCTCTTAGCCCAACTAGGAATACCTGTAAAGTCTATTGATGTACCTGATGTACTTGCTACTGCTGTACCTGATGTTACAGAACTACCCCATGTGGGCGCACCAGCTACTCCTGATATTAGCTTTTGTCCAGCAGTACCAGCAGAATTGATTGCATAAGCCGTACCAGTTCCATAAACCACACCGCCAGCCGTAGGAGTTGCAGTTGAGTTTGTACCCCCATTAGCTATTGGTAAAGTACCTGTAACACCTGTAGTAAGCGGCAATCCTGTTAAGTTAGTTGCAACTCCTGATGTTGGTGTACCTAATAAAGGTGTCACTAATGTAGGTGAGGTGTTTAGTACCACTGAGCCTGAGCCCGTACCTGTAGTGACACCTGTGCCTCCGCCTAGTAGTTGCAGAACCCCGGAGGCGTTGAATTGCGAGCTTCCGATCGCTATATTACTTGCTTGTGTCATTATATTGTTCCTAATATAGTAATTGTTGATGTTTCTTTATCTATTTCCATAGTGCCTTCACAAGCAATATTCCAATCATCCCCAGTTCTTTCATCATTTACTGGCACATTAATCTGAATATGTTTACATAGGAACTCATTACCATTCTCAAAGACTCTCCATACATGGTCTACTGTACCTCTGCCATCTTGTCCACGAGACTTATTGAATCTGATTAAATACTTGTTCATATCACCTCCGCTGGAGCTTGACATGAGTGTGCTTGGCTAGGGATAACATTGATATTCATGTGTACAAACTGAAGAGCTTTATTAGCGCCATTCTTGGTAAAGGAATGAGGAAGGTAAGCATTAGAAATCATTAGCATCCCAGCTTTAGGTGTAAAGTTCACCATACGACTAGCCTGTGTTGCTTGTGTACTATCCTCTTCCTCTAAGGCAATAATAACCTTACTGGCTCTTGGGTCGTGAAATATTGCTTTAGAGCTTTCTTCAGGGACATCAAGAAAATAAAAAGCAGTTAGTTGTATACCACCACCATGTATGTGTTCTGCCATTGCAGAGCCTGTATCATGGTCTTGTGTCCACATAGAACTAAATACAGTTCTATATTTATCCATTGCATAACCTTGAGACTTCAATACATTCCAAGCAGTATTTAACACGTACATATTAAAATCATGCATTGATGGTTCAGCACTAAAGTCCTCTGTCATTTTACAAGGATATAATACATCTACTACTTGTGTAGATTTTGCTATGTATGAATCTGAAACTGCTTTAACTGTTTCTAAATACTCAAGCTTATCCATTGTATAAACACTAGATGGGAAGTAATCAAATTGATTCCATGAATCTGTTGTCATTAAACTACCACCCCTTTAGATTTTTTAGGTACTGTAGGTAGTGTAGTTAAAGTAATAACTGAACTCATATTGTACCAAGTTAAAAATGTTTGTTGCATCTGTACAAATAAAGCATTAGCAGCGTCTAACCCTGTAGCTTCAGTATATGTACCATCAATAGAATTAAAAACATGATAAGTTTTTGATGTGTTTGGTTGTTCTAAAGTTAAATCACAAGAACTCCATACTTGATAGCCATTAGCATCAATAGAGGATATAGCAACAGAAAACCTATCGGCTTGCTGTGTTAAGTATGCTTGTTGATTTAATATTAATTGGTTTTGTGCATCTGTTAAAATGCCTACGTTCCATGCTGTATTAGGAATCCCTAAAGCGACTCCATCGGTCTGAGTCGTTGTGTCAGGAACATAATAAATAGTTTGGCTATTTGCTAAATCATTTACTTGAAAGATGTCCATTATGCTACTGCCCCCCATACATTACCTGTGGTGATATAAGTCACTGTGTGCCCATTAAGTGATATGGCTTTACCTCCAACTCCACCTGCAGTAGTTAAATAACCAGTAGCACCAAAACCTATACCTCCTGAAGCACCCCATCCCCCTCCACCACCTGCACCACAGTAAGTTGCATTACCACCTACAGCATTTGAAGAACCCCCAGCAGCAGAACTATTACAGGTACCACCAGCCCCTCCTGTCCCTGGGAAAATTTTACCTCCACCTCCACCACCATGCCCAACGGAACAGTTACAATACTTGGCACCACCACCCCCGCCAGACCCGCCTCCCATGCCTACGCCCGCGACAGTACAGCCAAGACCATTAGTTCCTGATGCTCCTATTGCCCCGCCATTTCCGCCAGCATAATGCGCACTTCCACCAGCTCCACCACCTGCTCCGCCACCACCACCAGCTGCACCACAATCACTGGTAACAGCCCTACCATTACTTCCACCACCACCACCCCCGCCACCTATATATGCATTATTGGTGAGAGATATATTGTACCCTATACTTAATGCAACACCTGCTGAACCACCCACCCCACTTGGTGCATTACCACCCAGTCCCCCCTGTCCCATAATATATCCATTATTGACAAGTTTAACGGTATCACCAGTTGTGCCGCCTGTTAGTGTTAGTCCTGCGGTAGCTACGGCATTAGACCAAAGATAAACACCAGTATTTACGGTAATAGTTACATCAGATTTACCTGCAGAATATCCACTAATTGCGCTAAGTGCTAAAGAGGCATTACCTGTATTAGTTGTAAATGTATAGCTAATAGCAACTCTATTAGATTTTCCCCAAAAGTTTGTAGGCATAGCAATAGCCCCACTCGGTACACCAGCTAATGTTCTTACGGCAGCATCATTAAGACTAATTGTGGTAGTTCCATTACCACCATTTTCAATTTCAATAGACTGCCCTGCGGTAGTACCACCTAAACTTATTGGTCCTGAAGAATTCAATGTCATTTATATTTCCTATATCACTTGAGGATAGTATTTAGTATCTATTTCAATAATACACTTTGTAGGGTCCGCATTACTAGCAGTTGCATCTAGTTTAGCTTTCATATCAGGGTCATTACGTCTATCAATAATAATTGCTATTAATAGGTCAGATAAAAACTGTTCAAAGTCAGGAGTACCTTTTAATTGATAAGCACTTAAACTTTCAGGTATAGTAAATAATTCTGATTCAAATATAAACCTATTACCATTAGGTCCTTGTTCTAAAACAGATCCTCCAAATTCTAACACTAAATCAGTATAATGTCCAGATAACACTTTGCATCTAGTCTTAAATAAATTAAGGTCAGAATACTCATATATAAAGTCTATGTTGTTTATCATTATTAGACCCCTTGAGTAGCCTCAAGTCTATCTACTTTTGCTGACAATTCTTTAATAGCTTCAATTAACAATGGTACTAAGCGCTCATATCTAACAGTTAAATACTTATCATCAATCGGTGCTGGAGCTACTACTTCAGGCATTATTGCTTGAACTTGCTGGGCTGATACTCCGACTTCTTTGACTACTGCATATCCGTAAGATTGAGCAAGTTCGTTAGCTTCATAATAGAAGCCATTTAGCGTATTAACTTTAATCAACGCATTAGGGATATTGCCTAGATTAGTTTTAAATCTATCATCAGAATAATAAGCTGTAATATTATTTGTTGCTCTAATTTCACCAGCGGTACCTGATCCCGCGGTACCTACTCCTAGGGAATTTACTTGAAAGTTAGTTGCTGTACCAATGGTAGCAATGACCTGAGCCGATGATGCTGCTGTGAATGCTGATGTGCCATTGCCAAAGGCAATACCTGATAGTGTTGCTACACCAGTACCACCGTTAGTTGGGGTTAGTGCACCTGAGATGTTAGTGTTTGCCGTACCGATTGCTAAGGCACCAAAGGCCGGAGCCGCAGCGCCTGCTGAGATCAGTGCTTGACCTGATGTGCCTGCCGCTGTAACTGCATAGGCTGTACCAGTACCGTAAGCAGCTCCGCCTGCTGTTGCCGTAGCTGTTGAGTTCGTACCGCCGTTGGCAATCGCCAAGGTGCCTGCTAGGGTGATTGCTCCAGAGGTTGCTGAAGCTGGCGTTAATCCTGTAGAGCCACCACTGAATGTACTAACTGTTGCCGCGATAGCAATAACACTATACACAACACACTCAATAAGATCTCCAGTAATTGCGCCTGTTGCTAAAGTGACTGAAGTACCATTGGTAGCGGTATAGTCAGCATTAGCTAACTTAATACCATTGCGGTATACATCAATTGCACCAGCTACGTAGGAAATTGTAAATACTGTCTGACCTGATGTGGCAGTGAAGTCTGTTCTTGTTATGGTTGAAGCCCCGCCCCCACCAATCGCACCCCAAACAGTCCCATTGTACCCCTCAAATGATCCGGTTGTTGTATTGAAGCGCAACATACCCTGAACACCAGTTGGCTCTTGAGCTGTGGTACCTGCAGGTACTGTGATTGCTCCAGTACCTAAGAAAATACCCGAAGTGGCACTCTTGGTTGCAATGACCTGAACGACGCCAGAGTTGTCCTTATAGAACAACTTACCGTCAATGATATTAATCGCTAGTTCACCGTTGACCAAGTTCCCTGCTGTAGGGGCATTGGTTGTTGTTGCACTGTAATACAGCGATAGTGGGGTAAACCCGGTTGCTGCCATAATATTTCCTTAATTAAAAAGTTCCGCCAGCTAATCCGCCGACAACACCAGACCCAATTGATACGACCCCTGCCGATGAAATCAACATTGAGTCTGTTGCACTACTATTTGTTACAAAATGAATTGCGTTTGCTGTTGCTGTACCTATTGCCAAGTCTGCTGTCTGTGAGTACAAATAGACGTAACCAGCCCCACCCAATGACCCTGTTCCTGAGAACGCGGAACTATTCATCCCGAAGTCACCATAATAGGCGAGGCTTGTCCCGCTGTTATTACTGACAATAAAGTCAGTCGATGCCGTGGCACCAGTGCTAGTATTCTGTAATATTATCTGAGCGTAACTATTTACACTCGTATTAAACGAGGCGAATAGGTTAGTGTCAGAGTATGACATTGTACCAAAGCTATACGCCCCTGAAGTAGCCGCTGAAGTAATTGCACCCGTGGCGGCGTAGCTTGTTGCTGACGCCACACCTAACACAGGCGTCACTAAGGTTGGGCTAGTATTTAATACAACACTACCTGTCCCTGTACTTGTCGTGACGCCAGTGCCCCCGTTTAATACATTTAAAGTTCCAGCTAGTGTAATTGCCCCTGTACTTGCTGTACTTGGGGTAAATCCTGTAGTACCACCACTAAATGTTGTTACACCACTTGCAGATCCATTGATCGTTTGATTTGGAAACGTACCCGTGATGGTAATGTTTGTTCCTGCCACTAATGATGGTGTTGCTGTTCCTGTACCACCGTTGGCTAATGCTACTATGCCTGTTACATTAGACGCAGTACCTGTGGTATTCTGGTTAAATGTAGGCCATGTAAATGTACCTGTACTGAAGTTCCCACTGGTAGGTGTACCTAGTAGTGGTGTCACTAAGGTTGGGCTTGTGCTTAATACTACACTACCACTACCTGTACTTGTTGTTACTCCAGTGCCTCCATTGGCTACATTCAATGTACCTGCTAATACAATAGCGCCTGTACTTGCTGTACTTGGCGTAAATCCTGTCGTACCCGCGCTGAATGTGGTTACTCCGCCGGGAGATCCATTTGCTGCTAAAGTAATCTGCCCTTGAGCGTTTACTGTAATATTTGCATTGGTATAGGCGCCTGCTGTGACTGCCGTGTTGCTGATTGCAATCGTTGCCGCTGTGCCACCACTGTAGCTTGTTCCTGAGAGTCCTGTACCAATGGTCAATGCAGCTAGACTACTACCTAATGAGACGCCTGATATTGTACTATTCGCTAACTGTGCATTTGTTACTGTACCACTTAGTGCTGTGGTTGGTATCGTAGTCGAGGCAGTTAAGTTACCTGCTCCATTGGCATATGTATATCCTGTTAGTCCTGTAACTGCTAAGTTAGTAGTTGTTAAGTTAGTAAACGACTCTGACGCAGACCCCGGAACCTTGGTCCAAGTGGTACCACTAAATATTGCCCAGTCACCTACGTTCCAAGCATTCACGCCGTTAAGGTTTGTAGTACCCGCTACAGATACTACATAGTAATAACTTTGTGTACCCACACTACTTGTTAATGTTGGAGTATTAGTACTGGCATTCCACGTTCCTTGGTATACTGGAGCGTTGGTAGCCTGTGTTGTGACATTGGTAATCTGCCCTTGAGCGTTGACAGTAATTACTGGAATAACGCTCGCTGACCCGTAAGTGCCTGTTGTTACACCACTATTTGCAATGGCTACTGTTGTTGCTGTTCCACCATTGTAGCTCGTGCCTGATAGGCCTGTACCAATGGTTAATGCTACTAAGTTACTACCTAACGAGATGCCAGAGATGGTACTGTTAGTCAATTGACTATTTGCTATAGACCCTAAAGTACCACCTAATGTGAGACTTCCTGTGGATGTTACAGTTCCTGTTAATGTAATACCATTGACTGTACCTGTACCAGAGACGCTTGTTACAGTACCCTGTGGATTAGCCGCTGTTGTAACCGCTGTCACCCTACCGTATGTATCAACCGTAACTACCGGAATTAATGTTGCTGATCCTGTAGTTCCTGCAGTAACAATTCCGCTAGTGAGGTTGACTGTAGGTACTGCACTTGTCCCAGCTATTGTTAATGTAGTTGAGGTTAAAGATGTTACTGTACCAACTGAAACTGTTCCACCTAAACTGATTGCTGACCCATTGATAGTAATCGCACTGTTTGCCAGTCCACTATTAGGGATGGCTGTATTAATAGCACTCGATGGAATGCTGATAGTTGCGTTAGTTGCTAAGGTTAATTGCCCTTGGGCATTGACTGTAAAGGTTGGTACTACACTGGCAGAGCCGTAAGATGCTGCTGTAACTGCTGTGTTATTTAATGCTACCGTTACTGCCGCAGAGCCATTGTAGCTTGTACCTGATAGTCCGGTGCCTATTGTTAGTGCAAAAGGGTTGATTGCCGTCACGGTGGTTGTCCCACCGAGGCTTACCAAATTACCATTGATTGTTAAAGAGCTGTTTGCTAACTGTGCGTTTGATACTGTCCCTGACAAGTTTGTTGTCGGAACTGTTGGGCTTACTGTTATTACACCATTACCATTGGCATACACGTAACCAGTGTATGATGCTAATATAACACCACCAGTAGCTGTTAATGAGGTAAATGCTCCCGTGGATGATGTAACATTACCTACTGGGGTATTATTTAAACTATCGAGGGTAAGCGCTACCCCTTGAATAGTACCACCTGTAATTGCGACCGCGTTAGCATTTTGAGTGGACATAGTGCCCAACCCAGTGATTGCTGTGTTTGGTATGGTAGTTGACGCTGTGAAGGGTCCGGTACCATTTCCAATCAAATACCCTGTTAAACTGACTGCACCAGAGCCCCCTGAAGCGACGTTTAGTGTGCCACCAAGGGTAAGTGTACCAGCAACCGTAATTGGGCCGCCTGATAGAGATAGCCCTGTAGTCCCTCCGGAACCATCTACACTTGTTACTGTTCCAGTGCCCGGTAAGTAAACCCACTGTGTATTAAAATCAGCACTATTTATTTTAGCTAGTACTTGATTAGTATTCCCGCCTACAGGTACTCCGGGTCCTGTTGCCCCTGTAGTACCCGTTGGACCTTGTGCGCCTGTAGCGCCTGCAGGAATAGTGAAGTTAAATACTGCATCACTTGTTGTGCCTGAGTTATTTACAGAGGCATAACTTCCCGGTGCGCCTGTGTTTGTAACACCTACATCTACTGTAGCCGCGGCTCCCGGAGTTCCTGGAGTTCCTGCTGGGCCTGTCGCACCTGTTGCACCTGTCGCACCCGTTGGTCCCTGAGAGCCTGTTGGCCCTACTACGTTACCCGCGTCTGTCGTATATCCTAGTGAGTTGGTCAGTATTAAGTGACCAGACCCGTTAATTGTTGCACTTACATATCCCGGAATTGGTCCCGCTGATGATGTTGTACCATCACTATAGTGGAATATTAAATTGCTATTACTATCAAAAGTAACACTCGTAATCAGCTTACCCGGAGAGATAGCATTAGCCACTTGGCTTACTTGTGTCTGCTTGGTTACTCCTCGTTGTACAACTACTGTAAGCTCTTCACCTGTGATGGTTGTGGCTATGGGTAGTTGTGATATGGGTTGATCCATGAGTTATCTTTATAGGTAGTTAAAAGCTTTAGATCCAGTGCCTAACCCATAAGGATTTGTCACTACTACATCAACCGCGCCAATTGCATGAGCAGGGGTTGTTACTACAATATTTCTATCATCTAGTACAATCATGGTTGTCACAGAAGCTCCTCCAAAAGAAACTCCCATGGCATACGTAAAGTTCAACCCTTGTACTGTTACAATCGTACCGCCATTATGTGTTGCCACATTAGGATTAACCCCTAATACTGTAGGGGGTAATCCTTCAACTGGCGCAGGCGGTGGTACAGGGGGAGTATAAGTATTACCAAACTCCGCTACTGGACCTATAGTTAAATTACCCTGTGCTCCTGAATATGGAGGAGTTCCCTCAATAAACATAGCATTATAATCTTGTGTCTGTACCTGTGCTGTGTCCACAGCTACAGAAACATCTGGCCTTGGAAATCTTAGTGCAATGTTCTCTGTCTGGATCGCTGGAAGTCTCCAAGGATCAAAATCATCTAAATCATCTTTACATACTCGCATGCCCGGAAAGTTCGGGTCTGGCATTAAATCAACATACGGGAACTTCCTACTGCAACGATCACAGATCGCTACAGATAGGACAGAATTACCCAGCGTGTCAAGATAAACCGGCATTAAGCAGTTTGGCCATCATTCTTAATTAACTTACCAACTACGATAACTCCAGCGGCAACAGTTCCTGTGCTAGTATTTAATAACCATTGAATATCTGTTTTACTTGCATATACAAATGGGTCCGTTGGTCTGGTAATAGTATAAATAGCCACAAATGGTTGTTGTAATACAACTAATTTAACACCATTTGTATTATTAATTGTTTGAACTTTGTACGTTAAAATCGTAGCACTTGTGTAACTATTTGATGAATTAACTTCTACTTGATCTAAAAATAATGTGTATCCGTTAGGTACTGTGTAAATAGTACTTTGTGACTTACCAATACCCGCATTAATTTGAGATAGGGTGTTGGATGTTTGTTTAAGTGTAATTACTCCGACGTTAGTATTTTGACTTGATCCTGGTGATACAAGAACCATACTATTAATACGTAAATAGCTATTAACTGTTGTTACGCCAGTTACACCATTTAAAAATAATATTTCTGATATAGGGTTAAAGTTAGCATCTAAACCACCAATTAATACAGAAGCTGATGTATTGTCTGAGGCTGAGGTACTTACTAAAGTTAAGGTAGATGCTACCGTTGGGTATACATAAACCGCAGCATTTTCCCACACCGGAATAGCTGTTGTTGATACGGCTGCTTGGTACCCAAACACATTGATTGTTTGATGTCCCATGATTTGGTTACGCGCAACTTGAAGATCAAATGGCTCATAAGCTCCTTGAACCGTAACAGAATGTGGGGGTGACGTTTGTTGTAAATTTGTTACCATAATTAATTATCCTTTATGTTAAGAGAGGCGGATTGCTCCGTCACTAATTAATTATGAGTTTGTGTATCCAGAACCGTAAGCAACGATAGAACCATCTACGTTACGCGCTGTGTAGTCTATTGAAAATACTCCAGCTAATGTTCCTGTTACTCCTGAAGTAGTTCCTACTGTGAACGTTACTGTTACATCATTTACACCAACGTTTGCTAATAGTGCTGCGGCTGCGGTTGTTGCTGCAGGAACAAATTGGATTAGGCCGCCTGTAGTTAATGGAGTAATAGCCCCTACTGTAGTTCCTGCGATTGCTACTGTGATTACTAATCCAGTAAATGCTGAAGGGGCAGTAGTTTCAAATAATTGAACATTTTGAACTAAAGATCCTGCAGGGATTACTATAGAATCTGTAGTAGTAGATTGAGAACCAATACCATATGTTGTAATTGCTCCAGCGGCAGCTACACCAGAAAATGATACTTGTTGAGATACTTGAGCTGCGCCTGTGTTGTCTGGAGTGATAACACCGTTGTTTGTTGGGTTGTTGCGTTTGAATACGCGAATTGGTGTGGTAAATGTTGATGACATGATAGTTCCTTATCTTAGTGGTTATCCCAATCTGTCTCTAAGTCGTCTTACCGGGAAGGTCGGTAGTCAGAGTGGGATGATTCTTCCTAATACCACTAATACATATAACAAGGAATTCACGCCCTACATAACGTGTTTATTTGATTTTTTAAGGTTGTCTACTGCGGGAATGACACGAAGGTTATTTGGTACATGAAGCCCTGATACCAGTTTGCCTTGTAGGGGAATAATATGATCCACATGATACATAATACCTGATTCTCTTTGAAACATTGCTGCCAAAGAATATAAAGCCCGCATATGCTCTATATCATCGGCTGTGAGCCATTTTGGTGTTCTTAATAACTTAGAAGATCTACGTTTACCTTCTATTGCTGTTTTCCTATCTTGATTTTTTGAAGTCCAATTTCTATTAGTAGCCTTGTATTGTTCTATATTTTCTTCTCGCCATTTTCTTATAATTTCCTTTCTTTTATCTGGGTTATTTAAAGCCCACTGACGAGCATTTTCTTTAGCGCGATCTTTATTTTTCTCATACCATTCTTTTGCTAATCTTTTTTGATTTTCTTTATCTTCAACCATATTTTTAATATTATACTCGCCTAAATGTAAAAAAGCTACCTTTTTTAAGGGTAGCTTTTTTATTTCTTACAGGATACTAAAGTCCAGCAGTGCCGTAAATATTCCGGGCATCATGCCAACCAGTACTATAACGCTCAGTTGCTTTATAGCGCATTGAGTCAGTTTCAAAATCGCCCTCGACAGATTTTTCCATCGGACGACGCATAACTAGCATTAAGCCATTTTCTGCATCTGTTTGGATCCACCAAGCTTTAGAAGAGCTCAAACGAGTAACTACATGAGCGCCTTTTGGTAACATACCTGTTGATTTGATAGGGTTCAAATCATTGTCAGCAGTACCTGAACGCAACACAGATTTCAAGATAACTTCAGCTTGGAATTCTAGTGCTGGTGGAACTACTAACCGTTCAGCTTTAAGACGAATACGTTTACCGTTATTGTCTACAGCAGAGCGGATTTGAATCAATAATTGTTCAACTGATGTTTGTGACATTGAAGCTGCAGTGCTTAATTGATTACTGAAAGTGCCACCGTTTGCAATTGGGTGAGCTGAGTTGACTAGCGTAACGCCATCACCACCAGTGTAGCCACTTGTAAAGGCAAAGTTCAATAAGTTAGCACATAAAGTTTCTTTTGTTTCAATCATAGATTGAGCTAAGTGTTTTGCAAAAGTACTGCCGATACGGATATGATCGCCGTCTTCCATCAAAACTTTAGTCATAGCGTAAGCTAAGCCATAAATTTGATAGATAAAACGTGTGATATATAACGTACCACCTTGGTCATAGCTAACTGGAGTGCCGTCAGGCATTGCAGGAGCTGCGTTCATACCAAATAACATTACTTCTTCGTGATAGTTACGTGGAATACCTGTTGTTTGTTCAACAAATCCTTTCCACTCATCGTCACGTTGCTCATATACACCATCAAAGACCTCGTTGATAATCGGTTCGACTACCGCACGAAAGTCCGTACTACGCATTGGGGTTGCCATTGCTATTTCCTTTCGTTAATTATACAGAGACCGACGGAGCGGCAAATGCATTGTTAGAGATCTGAACTTGAACGATAGTAAATGCATCGCCCCAAGCGTTTGTGTTTCCTGCTGGGTAAGCTGCTTCGCGGCCTAATCCAACAACACGAACTTGACCTTGAACGCCAGTACCAACTGCTGTTGCAAGCAACGCAGTAGTAGAGAAGCCTGATCCGCCGATACCGATAGTATAACCATCAGAAACAGTAGAACCTGCTGTAGTATCAAAGTTGTATTCAGTACCTACGGCGCTAGTAGTAGCAGAACCGTTTACTTGAATTTCATAAACTAATGCAGGGTCTGCAAAAATCCAGAAAATAACTTGAGTTGAGGCGGCTAAAGCAACTAAAGAGATTGACTTCGCAACTGCGCGACGACCATCTGAGTTAGTGTACTCTACACCGTCAAAAGAACCGTAAACTTTACCAGATGCTGCGGCTTGGTTTGCGAGTGTAAGTTGGCCTGTTGTAGTGATAGCTACTGGAGTGTACTGGAAAAAAGATTGACCAGAAGACAAAGAGTAGTTAGCACTGTATGAAACGCCGTTTGAATATGAGTTAGTACCGACAAAAGGTACTGCACGATCAAGTCCACTTGGGTGGTAGGCAGGTTTCAGACCAAAGGGTTGAAATACTGTAGACATATGTCTATTCCTTTGTGTTTAAAGTTAGTTATTGAAAACGAATGTTTTTACTTGCTTTTGAAGCATCTCTTTCCATTTCCAAAAGTCCGCCTTCCAAAATACTACGCCCGCCCTTTTTACCATCAGCAGTGTCACGAACATTAGCCGTGATATTTCGTTGGTGCTCGAGGGGATCCTCAAGGTGCAACAAATGCATAACTTCTTGATAGACATCTTCAGGTAACTTGAAGAGAATCATTTCATTACAAGTAATACAGCCTTCAAACTTGCCCGAGCTCATTTTACCTAGTCCTTCAAAGCCTTTACCTAAGTCACTAGCTTTAACTGGTTCATAACCCAATGCCATACGTTTGTCGATACTGTCATATGTATTGGTGGTACTCAACCAACACAAGTGCATTCCTGGGATTGCACTTCCCGGAATATCAGGCAACGCACTATTTTGCCATTTATCTCTGAACGCATCTAGGCGTTCGCGATGTGCGATATCATCTGAACTGGCCAATGTAGACCTGTCCTTTACTTCTTGTACTCTATCAGAAATGCGATCATCTAAGTCGCGAGTGATTCGATTGTTAGCCATTATAATTATCCTTTATTAGCGCGGTCATACGAAGCGTATGCGCGGATCATTTTATTTCGTTTATCTGTGTCATCCCAAGCACCAGCATCCTTAATCGCATTAACACGATCACGGCTTAATGTGATGGTATTAGGTCGACCTGTTGATGTATTCGCTACACGGCTCGATGCTGTAGGTCCTGCAGACCTTTTGGCATTCTTGCTGCCTGCTGTATAACGATGTGGTAATCTTGCAGCTAAACGATTATCAAGCTCATCCCAGTACTCAGAATCCGCTGGATCCCAACCATCTGATGCTAACTCTTGATCAATTACTTTGGCAATTCTACTATCTGTATCACGAGCTTCTGGGTCATACCAAGAATTCTTCTTTAACCAGTGGGTTGCTTGTTGTTGAACCTCAGCAGCCATAGGTGTTGGAACATTTTGGGTAGGACGATTAGCTTCTTCTAACTGTTTCTTTTTATAATGCTGTACTTGCAGTAATCTTTGTTTTGCATCTGTTAATTGATCTAAATACTCAATTTGACCTGCAGCATCATTTGCTTGGGCGGCCTGTAACATCTTCATCTTTGCATATTCGACTCTGGTGGCTTCATCTTCCACGGCTTTGTCTATCTGTGCAAAACGAAGCGATGCAGCGCCGTTTTCTAGTTGAATTAGGCGTTTTGCTAGGTCTTCGTTACGTTTTTCTAGTGCACTAATCTTATGTTTGGATGATGCCTCACGCTGTTTTGCTAATTCTTTCTTTAATCTGCGCTCTTCACGACGGGCTTCACGGATTTGCTCCCTATCAGCATCATCATCGTTAGATTCTTCAGAACTTTCTTCTTCACCTTCTTCATCACCTTCTAATTCTTCGGGATTCTCTTCTTTTTCGTCGACTCCGAACCCATCATACTCTTCGACGTCTGAAGCGCTAAGCTTTGCTTGTACGCTTCCATCCTCATGTTCCTTAATAGGAATATTTTTCTTTTCTTCTGCCATTTTCTATCCTTTATACAAAGTTAATCTACAAAACTTTTCATTTTTTGAGCGAATTCAAATGATTTAATCTTAGAGATGATTTCACGGGCTTGCAATGTAATAAATATCACTGCACCTTCACCGTCTTCTGCATCTACTACGTAGCGATCACCACCATACTTGATAGTTCTCACTAAATCACCCACTTCACACCAGTTACCTTCAGGCCAAGGCTCTAAAGTATCTGGACTCTTGTATGCCAAAGGTCCAATTTGGACAACTTTTGCTACAGTCTCATTAAATTTCAAGGTTTGAGTAGTTTCTTCCACTAAAAATATACCACCACGGCTTTTTGTCTTCTGACGACGTAATTGAACTAGCACACGATCACCAGAAACTTCTACACCCGGGTCTATTATTGGGAAACATTCTGCTTCGGTTCTTAAATCAGCCTCAGCATTTACATTATAATCTGCTACTATAGCCATACGGCCATTCTCCTTGTCCCATACGGAACTTAGTTATTTAAATCTTCATCGTCCTCTGATAGGATGCCTTCGATTAATGTGAGAGATTGTGATAATCCTTCACAAGTACCCAATAACCTCTGATATTGTTCAAAAGTTTGGATGTGTGTACCAGAAGCTAACGCTTCTTTAGTATTAAATTCTGCGGCCTTAATCCTCTTCAGGATTTCGCCTATTAAATCAACCATGCGATATTCTTTCTATTGCTGTATATTATTACTAATACACAGCAATAGTTATATCTGCCCTAATATTTATTACTTTTTGTAATATTTTCATGCGCTGATAATATTTGAAGATTCCAAGGAACATTTAATCCCGATACGTTTTTACCTTTTAATGGAACAATATGATCTACATGTTGCTTCCAAGGGAAAATATTTTCTAATGCTTTAGCCATTTCATAAAATTCTTGAATTTCATTTCGTTGGTCTTCAGATAACCAGGATGGAGTTGATCAGCTTGATGTGCCTGTTGTGCTTGCTGTTGTGCTTGCTGTTGAGCTGCTTCAGCTTGTTGCGTAAATGCTTGTTGTTGTATATCAATACCATGCTGTCTGATATCACTAGCTGCTTCTTGTGACGTCATGAACGCTGTAGTGTCTTGCTCGTGTTGCATTTGTAGCTGACTTTGTGATAATTGAGCTTGAGCTGAAATTTCTGCAATACGTTCACGAGAAGAGTTATTGATATCTGCCATTGCAATGTTTGTGGCGTTACGTTGTGAATCAATAGTTGATTGTGTTTTATATTTAGCTTCAAGTTCTTGCATTTTTTGTTGCAATTCAGCAATTTTAATTTGATACTCTTGCTGTTGTGATGCTGTTTCAAGTTGCATTTTAGCCTGAGCTTCTTGAGCTTTACGTTGAGTCTCAGCCGTTTGTGTTTTAAGGATAACTTGAGCCGTTGGATCTGCATCTGCAGCAGCTTGTTGTTGACCTTGTTGCATCTGTTGCATTTTTTGTGCAAGCTCATTAATTTTTGGTAAATACTGACCTAGGATCTGAGTGGCATCTTGATCAACCATCTGAGCTGCTAGGGCCAATGCTTGCTGAGATTCAGCGTCCATTGGACTTTCTTCATGCAGTTTAAATACATCTTTACCACCGGCTGCATGAGATACATATGAACGCATTGATTGCAAGTAATGTAGCGTTAAATGTTGTTTCAAATGATCTAACATATGTGGTGTTAATGTTGGCCCAATTACTGGGCTACCACCATACGCTGGATTATTTGTGTATTCCAAGTGTACTTGAATATGTGCTAGATGATCTTGGTCTGGGTATGCTGCGGCCGGACGGCCCATTGTCATGGATACGTTTTCTAACGCTGGATTAGATTCACTTGCACCTTGTGGGTTTGGTAATATCTCATCAATTGCTGGAACCTTGAGTTGTTGTAAAACCCTACGATAAGTTGCCCGTAGGTCAAACATGTTTGGTGGGGCTTCCCTAGCAAGCTGTAAAATTGCTTGGTTTTGAGCTAGGCGTTGTGTTTCTGAAAATATGTTAGGGTCTGAAACTGGGCGGACATCATTGTTGTTAGCAAAGTCTCTAACTTCAATTTCTTCGCCTGATTCATTATCCATCTCATTTAAGTACCAATGATTGATACGTGAGATGATTGCTAATGACTTAGCTTGACTACGATGTAATCGTGCATGAATACTAGAGAATACCTTGGCACCTTGCTCAATTAGTGCTTGTGCAGTACCAACTGGCATATTGTTATTAGCTTCGCCAATCTTCTCTTCTGCTGTTGTTACTACTCCCTTAGCTGCATCTGTCAACCATGTTAATAGGTTTAACAATGTACTTGATGGTGGACTAAATGGCATTGGCATAGCCAATTTACGTACATCATCTACACCTGGAGCTCCCTCAATCTCTACTACCTGTGTCGGTTCAATACGATCCGACTGTCCACCAATACGACCACCTTTTAATTTAAGTAATGTTTGGCTATTATTAATATGTGCTGAATCCAACAAAGCACGTAATGCACCAGTAAGAGCGGCAGAAAGACCGCCAATGAGATGAGGTAAGCCAATAGCATAAGCACCACGCCAAGGAATAAACTTAAACTCAACGAACCAATCCAATTTTTGAAGTTTTTCATCGTTAGCTTCCCAGTTACGGTAAAGGCCAAGAACCTTGCTGCTTGACTCGTCAATTGTTAAAATGTATGGAGCGCGTTTGCCTTCTGAAACATCATCATCGTCTAAACGAATAAAACAAGTAATCTCATAAACACGACGAAGACCATCAATATTTTTAGAAGGCATATCTTTGCCCTCAATCTTATTGTTAGCTTTTTCTGATTGTGTTTGGTCGTTTAAAGGAGCGTCAGATGTATATGAAGCATCCGTATCACGGTATATACCCTGCTCAATACGTTGTAGATAGATGTCCTCTGTAATGTCTTGTACTTCTGTACTACGAGACGCAGTATAAAAGTTTGTTGACGCGTAAGGTAACAAGATGTTGTCAATCGGTACCCATTCACATGTTGGACGTTTTTGTTCTGGATCAAAACGCCATTTAAGGAACTGTGATCCACCCAATGGTAGTTGTGTTAGCAACTGCTCCATCTCATCACGATACTCAGGTATCTGTTCTGATAATTGCCAATTTAAAAAGTTTACTTTACGTTCTGCAGTAGCTTCTTTAATTGTATTTGCCTCACCCTTGATGTTTGACTTAACAATACCATCTGGGGGTAATAACTCTTTGGCTGATGATGCAGCGAAATCCACGCAAGCTTCTGCCATAACTGGATGTACAACTTTGGATGCGCCGTCGAATGTTGCACCGCCTGGAGCATCTTTGCCCAAACCTGTACGGCGCAAACCCTCTTCATATTGCTTGTCGCGTTGTTTTCTTGATTCTCTATCGACATCAATATAATCTAAATATTCATTTGCTAGTGAGTCTAGCGTTCCATCGTCAAAGACTTCTGCTAAGTTCTCATAGAAGTCTGGATCTGTTTGTGGGCCTTTTGTTGGTTTAAAGTTTACAACAACAGAACCATCGTCTAATTCAATAACTTCCTGTTCTGCATCGGCATCATCAATACCAAGATCATCTGCAATTTCATGAGTCTCATCATCCTGTTCTACAGATTGTTTGATATCGTCTTCACGATCATCTAACGTAGGCAAGTTTCCACCTTTTTGGATTGCGATTTGCGGTTGTTTTGCCATATTAATTATAGGTGCCTAAAAGATTCATATCTAAGCACACTAATACATAATCCGAAAAGATTCCGCCCTATTGAGCGTATGGGTTTGCATATTTCTTAGAAGAGTCATCTGCGTATGAATAATCCCTTGATGGTAACGGATCTAATTGAATCCATCCCGAGTCTCTGAGAACTCGTAGTGCTTGTGAAAGTGAATCAACGTAGTCATCATGACCGCCCGCTTCTGGGAACGAACATACCTGTCGTATGAAGCGTTTAGCCCACTCTGCATACTCGCCTTTTATATTAATATCTTCTGGTATAAATACCTTGCCTTTAGCAACAATAGGTGCTACAATATTAAGACGCTGAACTTTATCTGCTCGGCCTGGGTTGTAACCCCTAACTGGGACATTGGCACCTTGGAGTTCTTGGATCAATGATATACCAGCTGACTTATCCTCCATCAATATGAGATCTACCTTTCGTCCCTTACCGAACTCGTTGTCAGATCCATAGACTACCTCTTTGAAGTCCTCAATCACCTTACGTCGTAACTCTGGGTAGGATAAATGTGCATCCCAAGAGTCCAGCAATATGATTGATGTGCCCGCGTCCTCTTGATCAAATACGCCCCAGACTGTACATGCCGTTGGGTCGTTGTGTGTCTTCTCACTGGTTGCAGGGTCGTATGAGGCAATCACGTACTCAAGGTTCGGTGTAGGTTTCTTTGCTGACCATAAACGGAATTGTTTACGTTTGATAATACCCGACGCTTCTGGATCTAGGATTTCACCATAGATCTCTTGACGCCCTAAGTCAGTTCCATCGTATGACTCTAACTGTTTGAAGAACGTAGCTGATAAGTTTTCTTTGTTGTCGTATGAACTGGCGTTGATGACATACACATCACCTCCAACCTTACCCTCATTCAAATCAACAATTAATTCTTTTGGTTTGGGTGTTGTTGTGATGATCTGCTGAACACGAGGAATGCGTGGGTCTTTTAATCGCAGTGTAAACTGAACACCATCGTATGCATCATCAATATAATCAAATGCACAGAGCTCATCAAACCAAGCGCCGTGGAATTGTTTACCTCGATACCGTTCTGGTTCTGAGCCCGGTATGCCTTGTATAATAGAACCGTTGGTTAATGTGATTTCAAATAATGATTTGTTATAAGTCTCTATCAGCGAGGCTGGGATGATGTTCATCAATCCTGAGTCGCCTTCAAAACATGTTGCCCTAATATCGTTTGATGTTGGCGCTGTGACTAACCATCGGGTGCCTGGATACTTCCAAGCCCTGATACCGATCCAATGTGATGCGGTGTGTGTCTTACCAGATCCTCGACCTGCTAACATCAGCAGTGTATCATACTCCCCGCCCTCGGGTTCTTGTTGGTGTGGTAAAGCCTGCAGGCTCCATTTGACTTGCCATAAGGCTGCATCCAGTTGTGGCTTCGGCCAATGTTTATTTGCGGTTGCAAAATCTGCTAAGATTTTTTCCTGCTTTGTGGTTAGCATGTAGCTATAAATCCTTCGCCTACTACTAGGCTATTATCCTCCTCACTCGTTTCAATGTGAACGCACATTTGAGATTGGATGGGTTTTATTTCTTTTATAAATCTTCTAGTATAATGAACTTTTGTTACCGCTGGTTTTTGCCAAGGTATTAATCTTATATTTGTTTTAAAAGATAAATGCTTATCACCACGCTTAGTTGTTTCGTAATAGCATAATATTCCCAATGACTCAATTAAGTTTTGCATTCTTATTGCAGTACTGTTGTCTGGCATTGGTACTATAAATCTATCTAAATATATTCTGTAATTTCCTGGATATGCATAAATCACACCCCTTAAAAATTCTATTCTTTCTTCAACTGATCCCATCAAATAATTTTCTGGTATCTTAGTTGGTATGTAAGGAGCCAGTTGAGATTCAATTGATGGCTCCACTTTTATCTTTCCAGAGTGGTTATTAATCACGGTTACTTTGTATCCATGATCTTTAAATTTTTGATGTATCTCTTCTCTAAGTATTTTAGCTGGGATCATAGCCTTACTAAAATACCAGAAGCTGAATATAAATGCCGGCACAGGATGCATTTGCATAGGGAGCCTTAGCGGCTGAATCACAGGAACTGAATACTCATTCCGGTTTCTTTTAGTTCTTAAAGGCAACCCTATTAAATTTTCTAACTTAGTAAACCATAATTTACTTTTAAACTTATGATAGCCCTTATACAAATTGGCCTTTTGCCTATACATAGCGGTTTCCAATAGGAACCCTAAATGTTTATCACCACACATTGTTAAGCAATCATTAAACTTTACTTCATAGCACTCTTCTGAGAAGTACTTATGAATCTTGGTAATGGTGACTATCTTTCCATCTTTATTGAAAACATAGTCACCGACTTCTAGCTTGTCCGCAAACTTCCAGTAATCTA
>Ga0214248_1000178_pt1 | contig 26546 bp, 25 predicted proteins | sample TroBogypolimnion_10_FD_153086 | JGI IMG/M metagenome (GOLD analysis project Ga0214248, IMG submission 153086) | Freshwater microbial communities from Trout Bog Lake, WI - 15JUN2009 hypolimnion | ecosystem: Environmental > Aquatic > Freshwater > Lake > Hypolimnion/Profundal zone | place: Trout... | reverse complement strand
TGATGTTGGATCACCTACACTATTTGATACTTGAAATTCAAGTGTTTCTTGATTTATTGTTAATGATAATTGTGTAGGGGCGTTAATCATTTCTATAGCACCGCAAGTAAAATTTAATTGTCCTGTTGATGGTGTTATAGAATTAACAGATAGTGCATTATTAAATTTATTATATCCAGTAAAAGTTTGTGGAGCTGCTGCTGATACACCACCTGCTAGATATACATCACCGCCTCCTCCACCACCACCAGCACCCCAAACCACTTGACTTCCAGTTCCTGCTGTAAGAACTTGTCCTGCTGTTCCTGTATCTCCATTATTATCATATATTGATGAATTAAATAAGAATGGAATGGTTGACTGATTGGTAATAGCATTAAAATCAAAACATTCAACAGTTGCACCTGTATCATCTTGAACGCTAATATTACACGATGTTCCATTCATTAATGGTGTGGTGGATGATGTAAAAATATTAGTATTTGCAGCACCAACTAATATAGCACTTGTTAATCCACCATTACTAACACCCAAAGCACTCCCAATGACTTGTAAAGCTCCTGTATTGGTTGTTGAATTAATAGAATTACAAATTATTCCTTTAGTGGTAAATTGATTAGTTCCAGTATAAACATTATCACCAGCTAAATAAACATCACCACCACCAGAACCACCAGCACCCCAAATAACTTGACCTCCAGTTCCTGCTGTAAGAACTTGTCCTGATAATCCAGAAGATCCACCATTATCTAATATAATATCATCAAAAGAAACTTGTGTTTGAAAAGTAACTATTCCATCTAATACATTTAAACCTGCTTCAAAAAGTGGTTGGGTTGTAAATATAGTTTTTCCAGTTGATACTATAAACTCTGCTTGAGTTGCTCCGTTATCAGAAAATGTATTATTAGCAGTAAAATCATTATTAGTATTTGTAGAAACATTACCTCCACCAGATCCACCGCCATTAATCCACAACAATCCTCCACCATTATTTGAACTTAAAATTTGACCTGCTAAACCATCACTTCTATCATTATCCACAATGTATTGAAGACCATTCGGTAATGCTAAATCAGGAACTAAACTAGAATTTAATGTTGATTGAAATGACATATATATATATTAAATATAATAATATTTAGAAGTATATTAAATTATTATCTTTAAATATAATATAACATGTCATATGCTTCTAGTGAAGGTTCATCTTTAATACCAAGTTTTATTTTACCCCCATCAATTAGTGTTAATACTATTAGTCCAATTGCTCCTTCAACAACTGTTAATTTTACAGGATCTGGAGGAATAACAGCAGATGAATTTGTTGGTGCAAGTGTTATTTCTACTACAGTAGAAGGTATCATATCTTGTGGTTATTTCCAAGCTAATAATTCAGTTGCCGCAGATACATTATCTGCTACAGGTAATGTTAATTTTAGCACTTTTAGTTGCACTAATGGTTTAACAGTAGTTGGTCCGTATAAACAATGGATTGGTACATCTCAACCAGCAACTATAACTGCTGGAACTGGTGGTGGAACAGCAAGTTTTCCTGTTCCTGCTGATTTTTTTACTGATGTTCCAATTAGTATTTTAGTTTCATATAGTGCTGTTGGTTCAAGTGCATCACCTCAAAATATTGTTAATGTTTTTGTTGATAATTCTCTTACTATTAGTACAGCAATAGTAGTTGAATATCAATATGTAATTGCTGAAGATTTGGATGGTTTTTCTTTAACTATTTTAGCTTTTGGACTTTAACTTTATAAATATCATACATTATTTTCTTATATTAATGTATAATATGTCAGTAGCATCTGCTGGAAAAAAATCAAATAAATCTAGTTTAGGATTTTTTTATACACATGTACCTTCTGCACGAATACCATTTGCTGCTAGTGGCGATGGTATAGAATTACCTCCTTTTATTATTACTGCTGATGGAACATATTTAACTTCTGTATCATTAAATATTACGACTACTGACCCTACTACAACATTACAATCAATCACTATTACTGTTGAAGATCTTACATCAGGTAAAATATTTAATTCAGATTTTGTATATAATAGATTAATTGATGGTGTTATAAATAACAACAGCACTTTTTTTTTAAATTCCGCAGCTGGATCTGAAATAAATGTTACTATAATTCCAATATATTCTGGTGAAGCAGTTGGTGTTGTTCCTACTTTTGTATATCACAATAGTTTAGCAAAAATAGTTTAATTTTTTCTTTTTCTCTTATAATTATTATATATTTCTTATATATAATAATGTCAGCTGCTTCTGTTGGTTATTTTCCTAATAAAACAGTTCTTGGACGAAATGCTTCTCTTGCTGATAATACTATTCAACCATTAGTTTCTGGAACTACTATCACTACTGAAGTTTTTCCTATTACTGATAGTGGTCTTTATCTAGTTGGCGTTTCTATAAATATTCAAGCTAATGATGATACTACAATAATTGATTCATTAACTATTAATGTTGTTGATGCTCTTTCTGGTATCAATTTAGTTTCCGATGCTACTTATAATACACCTCTTATACAAGGTAATCCTTTTGTGAATTTTAATACATATTTTGTATCAGTTGAAGCTGGTTCTGAAATAGTGGTTTATATATTGCCTACTTTTGCTGGTGATACAGTTGCACCTCAACTAAATTCATATGTGTTGAATATTGTTAAAATAGTTTAATTATTTTGAGATGCTCTATTGGAATAAACACATGTTCTTTTTCATCTATATCAATGTTAGCACGAGAGAACATTCCTTTTCTAAATGTAGAAAACAATTCTTTTTCATATTCAATATAAGCTAAACAATCAGTATAATTAAATAATAAAATTAACGGTTTTTCATCTGTAATTTTATTAAAAGTAATCATCGTATCAGGATAAGTATTCAATTTATTTGTTCTACTTTTTAATTCATATTGGAACTCTTCATCTTGAAAATCATATTTAGCATATCTCTCTGGATTCATCTTAATATCTCTATTAAAAAAATCTTGTATTATTGGATGAACTTTTTTTTCTTGTATTTTTCCATATTGGTATGAATTTTCAAAATGAACCATTCTATATATTTGCTAAAGATTATTATTTTAGATTAATACTTAATTAAATCTATTTATTTATAATTTTGTTATATATATTTATTTTTTATAAATGTATATAATATATTAGAATGAAAAAAATGCAAAAAGACAAAATGGTTTCTCATTATCAAAAAAAGTTAGGTACGATGTTAAGCGACCAAGATATGGTTAGGTATTTAGGTGCTGGTGTAGAGCAAAAGATTATAAAATATTCAGATCTAAAAAATTATAATAATATAGATCAATTGCTACCAAATGATAACGATTACTGTATTATTCTTATAGAATCTGAAAAAAATAGCGGACATTGGTGTTGTTTAACAAGACAAAAAAATGTAATAACAGAATTTGATAGTTACGGCTGTAAACTAGATAACGAATTAAATTATATTCCACAAAGTATGAGATCTTGTTTAGGGGAAACGCCGAATGAAGTGAAAAATATATTAAAAACTCGTGGGAAGGGTATGAGATTAGAGCAAAATACTGAAAAACTGCAAAGTAAGGGTGATCCATCTAATGGAATAGATGTAGATACATGTGGTCGTCATATATTGTCTTTTATACTGGCAAACCGTATGGGATATTCTATAAAAGATTATAATGATTTGATTAAAAGAGAAACAGAATCAACTGGTAAACCACCAGATATATTAGTTTGCGATTGGATCAGTTGAATTTTTTTATTTTGATAATATTGTTTTTTATAAAATGATATTTGCTCTTTATTAACTTCATTATATTGTTTATTGTATTCTGTTTTTTTTTCTTTATTTTTTTGATAATATTCTACTTTTTTTTCTTTATTAATTTCATCATATTTTTTTTTATTTTCTATTCTTTCATCGGTTGTAATAATAGGAGCTCTCATATTTAAATTACTTTTTAATAACTCAATCCAATATCGTTCTCTTGAATGTGCTTCATTACCATCTTGGCAGGGGAACTTTTCAATCTCAACCATATTGAAATTTAACCATCCTCCATTCTCTCGTATAAAAGAATACAATTTAAGATTATAACCTTTTGATGTCTCATTATTACAGTTAGTTTTGTGTGCATTTTTTCGTTTAGAAAATTGGGTAGTTGAACCCACATACACATCTGTAATACTTAAATCACAACATACTAGTTTATATATAATAATATTTTGGTAATTGGTTGCTAGTCTTGGCATCTCTTAAGATATTATAAGACGATGGCTTTAAGCTGTTTTGCTTAACCTAGCCGATAATAGTATTTTCAGAATTCTCATCTAACTTTATATAATTATTCATTGCTGTATTACTACTAGTACCCATATCAGAAACATCTTGGTTCATCTCTAAAACTTGCGGACTAAATTTAGAAGTTAAATATATATTTCTTAACATTGATACACCTATCTTTTTTCCAAATGTTTTATTTAGACTTCTCGTAATAATATTTCCATTATCAAAAGGTATACCTTGATAGCTTACCAAGAATGGCAATTGGAAACTCTTTTTCATTAATTTCTTCAATGGATGGAAATCAATATATTTTTTAATAATAACTAACAATTCTGGGCTTATCTTTATAGCTTGACATTTGTAAGTCTTGGCAGTTTTGTAGTTGTTAAAGTAAAAGGTAGAATCAGATAATGAGAGATAGTTAAACTTTTTATCAAAATCTTCAGAATATGATGGTACAATTAACATGTAAAGATAATCCAGATTCCGTCTTGGCGGCTGAAGCACATATAAACTTAAAATTACAAAAGATAATAGTTCATTATAAATTGGTTCTGATAATTTCTTTAACTTTCCTAACTTTTCATTCATCTCTTTTTCTTTCGTTTCAAATACCTGTTTCACCTCTTCTTGGCTCAACCAGTTTTCTTTTTGAGTTTCTGATTTATCTGTATTTGTTTTTAGATCACTATTAAATTTCATCAAAATAGTATAATATTTATCATATAATGCCTTTTGTTTTGGCTCTTGTTTTAAAAGAGAGACAATAGAAATAATATATGTTCGTTGAGTATTTGGTTTATAATGTGCTATTTTTTCCATTATTGCATCAACATTCTTTAAGAAGGTAAAACTTTTTATATCTTGACCTTCATTTAGCCTTTTCAGATTACTCAAATATAATTTGAGAGAAGACGGACTTAAGTTTTTTGATTCTAGATTTGCTAAACTCATTCTTTTATATATTTAGATTATATTTTATTTTTAATAATTTAATCTAAATACTTTTTCTCTCAACTATTCTTTTTTATAAATGATAATTATTTAAAATATTTATAAAAGTGTATATATATAATGTCATATTCTAATTATAGTCTGAATGCTAGAATAAAAACACTTCAACAGCAAATTCTTAATATAGATATATCTTTAAATGAAACAGCATCTTTAACAGGAAATAATATTTTTAGCGGTTTAAATACTTTTATTGAACCGATTACTTTAGATGTTATTGTTGATTCTGATGGTATGAGAGGAACAGCCCAACAAGTGTTAACTAGTGATGCAAACGGACATGTTCTTTGGGAAAGTGGAAATTTTGGTCCGACAGGAATGACAGGGGCTACTGGTGCTACTGGTGCTACTGGTGCTACTGGTGCTACTGGAGAAACTGGTGCTACTGGACCGACTGGGGCTGATGGTGCTACAGGTGCTACTGGTGCTACTGGTGCTACTGGTGCTACAGGTGCTACTGGTGCTACTGGTGCTACTGGACCGACTGGGGCTGATGGTGCTACAGGTGCTACTGGTGCTGATGGTGCTACTGGTGCTGATGGTGCTACTGGTGCTACAGGTGCTGATGGTGCTACTGGTGCTACTGGTGCAGGCGGTGAAATAACTATTTTACCATATTCATTAACACCACCTTTAACTCCTTACACTTCTTTATTGTGTGCTGATTTAAGTGGTAATATCTATGATTTATCAGGTGTTTTTGATATTACAAATTTTGGTACTGGTGGTGTTGGTTTGAATGCTTTTTCATCTATAAATTTACACGACCAATATGGAACAGATACAACTCTTAATCCTTATTTTTTAGATTTTGGAACAATAGGACAATTTTCTAGTAAAATAGGATACGATCAAATTCGTATGTCAAGCGGTTCAAATGAATCTATTAGCACTTATACTGCTAATACTTTATTCATGAATTACCAAAATGATAATATTGTTGAATTATCATCAATAGCAAATAATGGTGCAGATGCTGGATTGGTTTTGAGAAGAAACGCTACAGGATTGGGTGCTTATTACACTGATTCAGGTATTAAACTTAATACTTTTCCAGAGAATGATAATATTGGAACAATAATGACAAAAGATTATTTGAAAGTAGATAAAATCAAAGACGCATCATCAAATTACGGCACATTAGGGCAAATCTTAAGTAGTGATGCTTCAGGAAATATAGTATGGGCTACTGGTGGAAGTAGTTCTACTCCTTCATTACAACAGGTATTAGATGTATCAAATAATTCTACTACTGGAATAATATTAAAAGATATTGCTAGTGCTGGTTTAGTAGGTGTTAGCGTTGCTGATAATGCTGGTGATATTTTAACTATGAATAATAATGGTTTTACATATACATCAACAGGTAGCTCATCAAATTTAACTTCTCCAGATAATGGTGGATTGAGAATATCAACTCCATTATTTGAATCTAATTTGTTAGATAATGGGATTACTATAGCTGATTATACAACACAGAATCAAATCTTTTATGGAAAAGGGATAGGATTCAATAACTATTATGGAACATTAGGACAAGTTTTAACAAGTGATGGGGTTGGGGCTATGAGTTGGGCTACTGGTGCTGGTGGTGCTACAGGAGCGACTGGACCGACTGGGGCTGATGGTGCTACTGGTGCTACAGGTGCTACAGGTGCGACTGGACCGACTGGGGCTGATGGTGCTACTGGTGCTACTGGACCGACTGGGGCTACTGGTGCTACAGGTGCTACTGGTGCTACACTTCCTATACAAATTGCTACAAATCAAATCGGTGGTATTTTAATGGCTGATTCATCTTTGAATGTTTTTGATTTATCAGGTGCTATTTACACTACTCACAATGTTACTGGCTATTCTTTACATGTAGGTGCTTCAACTTATTTAAGTAATGGTGGAATAATAACTCCTAATATTATTCCTACTGTAATAACTGATATGAACGCCAGTACTGGAAACGACGGTCAATATCTTGTTTCTACTGGATCTGGTATTTCTTGGTCTAATCAACTCGTTTCAAATACTCCTATTTTTGTTCCAGCATCATATGCCGTATATAATACTTCACAACCTCCTACTGCTTTTAATCCTGTTGCTTTCGGTTCAACGCCTATTGATGGTTGGTTTTTTCAAAATTATAGAACAGGTATTAATATTGACTGGCATTCGTATTTATTGAACGCTATTACAAGTCCTTCTATTTCGTATAGTAGTAATTCTATAAAACAGATGTATGTTTGTTTTACTTCTTTACTAACAACTTGTTCTATAAGTTTGAATGTTTATACACTAAACGATACTCCTAATCCTCCTAATTTTTTCAAAAGTAGATTTGGGACTGTGTTAGGTGATCCGAGTTATAGTATTGTTGCTAATAAACCATATATCGCATACTATGATTTTAGTGGAAATACATATCCTCCTCCTCAAAAATTTCTTCATACGCCTTTTCCATTAGTTAAAACAGTCGGTGGTGGGGTTCAAGTAGGAAATTTCTATGGTGAAACATTATACTATATGGCAGTAGGTTCAAATACTATAGACCCAGCCAATACTTGTTCTATGATTATTAGTGAATCAGGTTTTATAATGGAAGATGGAACAACACAACCTTTTAGGCAACCATACACATATCAATCCGCATCTATACAACCATTATATCCAGCAAGTCTTCAAGTTGTAGTAGGAACGGCAACTTTGGCTTTAATACAAGCACAATATGGATATACTTTTATTACCGCAGTTGCTACTCTTGCAATAACAACAACAGGATTATCCGCTTCTTTAACACAGAATGGTGTATTTACTTTTTATAACGCATCAATCAATCCATCAACAACACTTACATATAATGGAAGTAGCACATATGTATTATTAAAAGGTTCGGCAGTTAGTTTTGTTTGGAACGGTTCAAGTTTATTGTTAGAATAAATCAATAAAAATAGTATGATAATATATCATGTATACTATTTTACCATATAGTTTTCGTCAAGCAAAACGATTGGGTGTTGTAATACAACCAAGCCATTATAAAAAATACAAAATAGATATTTTTACAAAAGAAGGGGAATATATAGCAAGTATTGGTGCATCTGGATTTTCTGATTATCCACATTACATCCAAGAAAGAGGACAAGAGTACGCTGACAATCGTCGTAGATTATATAAAATTCGGCATCAGAAAGATAGATCTAAAATAGGAACTCGTGGATGGTTTTCAGATAATATTTTGTGGTGATATATATATGTGGTGGCTATTATTTTTTTTGTTTAAGATATATATATGGATTCTAGTATTTTCAACGCTGTTTTTTGGTCTTTTTTCATTACTTCTTCAATTGGGTTAATAATAGGTTTAGTTAAAATTGCTAGTAAATCGAAATGCAGTGAATGTAGTATATGTGGTTGTTATATTAAACGCAATATAGAATTAGAGCTAGAAGAAGAGCGAATAGAGTTAGCATCAAGACCTCCACCGAGTCCGAGTAATAATATATAGCTTTATAGTATGGAAGAGCCTTTAATTAAGGATAGACAAATATCTTTTTTTTACTTTATTAATAAAGCACAACCCAAGCCAAGAACTTGGTATTTATATTTTTGTAGTTGTTTAAGATAAGTATTTCAATTTTCTACCAATTAATTTAAAATAGTGAAATTTTAAATTAATAATTTACTAAATATTTGATTTAAGCTTTTTCTCTCTTTTTTATATTATCAGAAATAGAAGATGTCATTAAAATATAGTTAGATTATAATTTTGCTAATTCAATTCCAAAATGATGTATCATATAATCGGCTTCTTCTTGGTCTTCATCTAAATTTTTTTGATAATAATCAATATTATCACTTATAACCATTCGTTTTTCAGCATTAACTTTGATTTTATTAATTTCATACATCTCTTTTTGAAAATCGGTTTCAAAAAATAACATGTGATTTTTTCTAATGCAAAGTGTCAGTCTCATTATTTCTAGATCCTTTTCCAAATTTGCTTTTTCTAGTGCATTAATTCTCGTTTGATTTTCAAACTTTTCTCTTAATAACATATTTTCATCTTTTGCTAGTTTAATCAGTTCATCTTTTGCTGTCATCTTTGCCTCAAAATCATCATCAATCAGTGCTGAAAGAACAATATTATTTATCTTAACTTTTCGTCCCAATATATTGGACGACATATCTTCAATTATTTCGGTTATTTCGGTTGTCATTCTCCTGATATAAGTATATATCAACATTCCTTTAAGTTGTTTTATAATATATATTATCGGATAATGAAGGTTGTAAATATATATACTTATATTATATTAAATAAGGGGAGTGGATTTGAAAATAAGGGGAGAAGGGGACAAGGGGAGTGCTTTTTTCGTTCAATAACCATAGAATATAAATATTTTTCGTCATCAAAAAAAAATAAAATATTTCTGTATATATACGATTTCACTATTTTCACTCCCCTTGTCCCCTTATTATTTATATTTATTAAATAAAATATAAAAACAAGAGCATACAAGCAGTAAGAAACGAATACAAACTATAAAAAACACCAAGGGGAGTGCCAAGGGGAGTGAATAAGGGGAGTGCCACTCCCCTTATTTTAATTTCAAATATATTATATCAAATATATTTGAATGAGTATATAGAAAAAATTTCAAATATCAATATCATCTTCAGTCAATATTTCATTATTTAATTCTGCAACACTAGAAGAAAAATCCCATTCTAATCCTAAATAAAATGTTCCATATGGAGCATTTTTATTCTCCTTATTATTAATTCCTTGTAATTTCATACTTTTTGTAAAAGTCTGATTCTTGGATTTATCTTGTTTATATCCTAATCGCTTACAATATTCATTATACCGTATTCTAAACTCATCACGATTAATTCCTTTATTTTCATCTATTTTTTTACAATTACTTTGAATAAAATCTTTCAAATAATCATTAATATTTACTTCAACATATTCATTCTTGGCTACTTTCATTTCTTCGGTCAATTCAAATTTATCTTGAATAATACCATATTTCATTATATAACAAAATACCAATTCACGCTTTTCTAACATGTTATTTTCAAAATTTTTATCAACACCAAATTCATTCAAACAAGGTATAACGATCATTCTATCACATATTGCTTTTTCTACTTCAAATTGTGGTAGTTTATTTGTTAAAACAAATAGATTGGCTGTTGGTACAAGAGTTGTATCTGTTTTACAAATACCACGAACATTTATTGCATCTCCGCCAGTAATAGCTTTAATCATTGTTTCATTCATTTTATCTTCCTCTTTCAATTCGGTAATATAACCAATTCTACATCTATCTAATTTTTCTACTTCAGTATTCAAGTGAGTATTTCCTTTTTTTTGTAAAACAATATCTTTACTGATTACATCAATTCCTCGTTTAAATATTGCATCTATTAATTTAAATAACAAGGATTTACCATTTCTACCAGATCCAGTAATAAAATAAATATATCTTAATGTCATACCAGTCATTGCTGATTTTAATATATTTAATACAACTTGGACTGTGTCTTCTTTTCCACAAAATATATCATTAAAATATTGTTTAATATCTGCAGTTTCATCAGGTGTTAATTCTCTATAATTTGTATCACATTCATAGTTAAATTTATATTCTTGGGTTCGTTCTTTAACTTCAAGAGTTTGCATATCAATAACTTTTTTATTTTTTAAAGGTAGAATGAACTGTTGTTTATTCATATCTTTTTCAAAATCTGCATCTTTAATAATATCAGCAATTTCTCTAATAAAATTATTTTTATCACTTGTACTTTCTAATTTTGACATGATTCCAATAATAAATTTTTGTTCTTTTAATAATACTTTTTTTATTTCTTTTTCATCAATATTATTATCATCTAAAAGTGCTATTTTTTCGTTTATTTCTATATTTTTTTTAAAAAAACGAGATTTCATTTCTCCACTCAATAGCATCCGTAAAGGCGTTCCGCCTTCATCTTTGATCCATAGGCACTCCTTGGTAAATTGGTAAAACATTTTGTTTTTTATATCAATACATTTGAAGTCATTGCCGAATAAAGCAACAAATAATCTTGCATATGCAACATCAGTAGGTGTATTTAATAATATATCAATTAATTTATCAGCATCTTGGTCTTTGATGATTTTATTGTGTTTTTTAAAAGTAATGGCATATAATTCTGGACTATCTTCTCTAGCCCAATAATGTATTGAACTCAATGTCAATCGTTTTTCTGCTGTTATATCTTTTGGTTCTTGTTTATCAACCCATTCTAGAGCGTATGAAATATCTTCTTCATTATTTCTTGGCAGACAATGACTATTCAATACTGGAATAAGTTTTTTTGTTTTTTCTATTCCAAATGTATTAATTAACGCCCATGCTATTTCAAAGAATGTTAAGGATGTATCAATTCTGCTAGATTTTAATAGACTAAACAAAATATTTATATCATCATCACTAATTTCATCAAAAATAATAGATTCATTATTTGATCTCTTCTTCTTTTCCAATTCATTGAGTGGATTCATTAATTGTTTTGACGATTCATTTAATTTGAATGATATTGGGTTTCCTTTTCTAACTGATAAATCCAAGAATATTTCCTTCGTAATTGTTGAAAATTTGCGTTCAGGAATACACCATTCATTATCACAAGAATCAACATGACAATCAAATATATATTGTAATTTATATGCTTCGTGATGTGGTTTTCTGCAACCATATACTTGTGCGTTTGTTGTTCCTTTTGATAATCCTTCATCAAAAATCCCATTAAAATCATTTATTAGTGGTATCTGTGACATTATTTCCTTTGTAATTTCATCTTCCATTACTAATGTTCGTAATTTAAGTTGTAATTTATTAGGCATTTTAACGCCAAATATAATATGAAGTCCATCTTTTGTATATGAACCATCTTGTAGTTGATTAACATCGGATTTTTGTAATACAAATACTGGAATATTAATATTTGGTTCTACAATTAATATTTGTTTGATTTTATCTAAATAAACACCTATAATACTCTCTATCCATTCTTGGTTCAAAGTGTTGGGTCTTTTATTAATTTCATTTATATAACGAAAATCTAAATCAACATATATTTTATTATTTTTGAGCTGATATTCAGTTAAGTACTCAATATGATTATTTTGTATGATTTCTTTATATACTAAATCGTAAAATTTATCCTCATCTTCATCTTTAATTGAATATGAACCACCATATATTTTATTTTCTTTATTTCCAATGCGTGTATGAGTTATTTGTGATTCGTTTTTTTTTGCTAAAGTAGTTTTGTGTAAATTAAGAAAAGTTGTTAGAGATGTCATATAGTATATACTTATATATAGAAAATAATCTTTAAGTTATTCCTAAAGATTATTAATTATAAAAGTTTTCCTAAACTTCCAGAATTTTGGAGGTTTGAATTAAATCGTTGATTTCTTCAGATAATTTTGCTAATTCGGCGGCTTTCTTGGCTGCGTTTCTGGGTTTAACTATTTCGTAGTAATTCTTCTTGGTTCGTTCTTTAATTGCTTCATATCGTTCAGGTTGATTCAATCGGATATTATCCATATATTTTTTACATTTTTCTGCTTGTTTATCTGGTGTACTCTTTTGATAATTAGAGACTCTTCGTTTGTGATCTTCGTAATATCGTTCTGCTGGGGTTAGATGAGATAAATCCTGTTTTTCTAGTAGGACAATCACCTTGTTTATTCTTGGTCGTTTAATGTATTCTCTCATTGGTTTAATTTCGGCTAAAGGTTCTTGGCTCATTCTATATACTTAATATATATAATAAATTTATATCTAAATTGTTTTATTAAGTATATATTCTTTGTATTCTTGGTTATTCATATATTATTACTTTATAAAATAAAATCTAAAATAAAATCTAAAATTAATATATATGGATATATCGTTAAAACCAATTGTGTCAAGGCTTGGTGGAAAAACAAAATTAACACCAACTATTTTAAAATATATTTCAAAAGTAAATTATAATACATATTGTGAGCCATTTGTAGGTGGAGGTTCTATATATTTTGCCAAACAATTATCTGAATATAATATTATTAATGATCTAGATAAAAATTTAATAGATATTTATAAACAGATTGCAGAGTTGGAAAAATTTGATATTGAATATACCAAGAATGAATGTTGTAAAGAAAATTTCATTAAAATCCAAGAAAAGATAGAGCCAACCTTGGCAGATAAACTATTAATGAATAAATTATCTTTTGGAAAAAGTTTTTATAGTCCATTTAAAACGAAAGAAGGTATTCCAAAATTAGTAAATTTAAAAAAACATTTTATAAATTATAAATATAAATTGGAAAATACATTAATTTTAAACGAACCAGCCAAGAAAACAATATCTGAATATGATTCAAAAACCACACTTTTTTATTTAGATCCACCATATTCTAAACCAACTAAAAACTGGAATTATATTGATAATCCAACTCGTGATGACATCTTGGCAATTATAATGGAAATAAAAGGAAAATTTATATTGAGTTACGATTATACAGAAAATAATAAAGAGATTTTTGAAAATGCTGGTTTTAATGTAGATATAGTAAATACAAAATATAGTTCTGTAAAAAACCCAATTCAAGAATTAATAGTATATAATTTTAATATATAATCTCACATGTGAGATTTAAAGAATATACTTTAGAAATAAAATCTAAAAAATAAAATCTAAATATAGATTATATGAAAGACGAAGTTTATTATTTTCATCAAACTCCTGCTGAACTGTGTAAAAAATTGATTGCTGAAATAGCATTTGAAGATGGAGATAAAGTATTAGAACCATTTAGAGGTGAAGGTGCATTTTATAATGCTTTTCCAGATAATATTATAAAAGATTGGTGTGAGATTGAAGAAGGAAAGGATTATAAAGATTATACAGAAATTGTTGATTGGGTAGTTTCAAATCCACCATTTAGATTAGAAACAGGAAAAAAAAGAGTTAATAGTTTTTATTTATTAATAGATTACTATTCTACTAGAGTAAATAAAGGTATTTGTTTCTTGGCGAATGATAGTTGTTTTTCAACATTAACACCAAAAAGATTGAAAGATTTAAATAGTAAAGGTTTATATTTATCAAAAATAGTTGTATCTAATATTAAGAAGTGGAGAGGACGATATTTCTTTTTAATATTTACCAAGATTCCAAATAATTATTATAAATTTATAGAAGGAAATTATTAAAATATAATCTAAATATAGATTATAATGGCTGGATTTCATACAAAAACTTTTTTAACACATGATGATTATTCAACACCTAAATCAGCGTGGGAAAATATAGTACATCTTATTCCAAAAGATAAAATAATATGGGAAGCATTTTACGGTGATGGAAAAAGTGGCGAATATTTAACAGAATTAGGATTCCAATGTATACACCAAGAAGTTGATTTTTTTGAGAATAATCTTGGCGAAATAATAATAACGAATCCTCCATTTTCAAAAGTAAAAGAGATAATGAAAAGATTGAAAGTTTTAGATAAACCTTTTATAATAATATTGCCTTGTTCTAAAATATGCACTTCTTATATGCGTGATTTTAATAAAGATAATTTACATCCATTACAGATAATCGTGCCAAGAAAGAGAATTCATTTTCAAAAATTAGTTGATAATACTTCATTAAGTAATTATAAATCAGCATGTAATTTTGATTGTTTTTACTACTGCTGGAAAATAGGATTACCATCAGGTGTAAATTGGTTGGATTAGATAACTTTTTATATTTTCATCTATTTTTATAAAGATGAAAATATAAAAATAAATAGATAGATATATAATGAAAGGAGGTTCAGTTTCAGCATCTGATTTAAATAAATTTTTAACAGAAAGTTATTCAAAGACACCTTCAGCCAAGATAGGTGATTGGGAATTAGATAAACCACTATCAAAAGCAACAGCAATTGTATACCACAATCCAAAAACAGGTCAAACATCTGTTATACACCGAAGTACTGAAATTCCTAATCTTTCTGATTGGGGAAACAATTTAGCATATATGACAGGACAATATGAAAAAACAAAAAGATTCAAAGATTCAAAAGCCGTCCAAGAAGCTGCTGAAAAAAAGTATGGAAATCAGAATATTTCAACTATAGGACATTCACAAGGTTCAATCTTGGCAAGAAAGTTGGGAAAAAACACAAAAGAGATAATTAATCTTAATCCATTTAATACAGGAGAACAACCAGCAGATAATGAATATAATGTTAGATCTGGTGCTGATATTGTTTCATCAGTATTACCTGTAAAAGATACTTTTAATAAAGTATTTTATCCATCAACAGCACGAAATACAGCCAAACAAACTACAACAATTAAATCTAAATCTTATAATCCTTTTTCAGAACATGAATCTAGTATTTTAGAAAATTTAGATCCAAATACACAAATAGGAAAAGGAAGAAATTTAAATAAAAGTAATATATATAATATGGTAAAACAACGAAAGCCAAGAAAAAACAGAAAAGCAGAAAAGTTGGAAGGAGGAATGGAAGGTTGGAAAGATCTAGCAACATCGTTTTGGAAAACGCCAGCCCAAATAGCAAAAGAAGATGCTTTAAAACAAGCAAACAAAAGAACTGCTAGAGAATATGCTTACGATGCAACTAAAGATGCAGCTGCTGTTAATGAATACGAACAAAAAATGATGCGTGATGCGATGCGAACTCGTGATAATGAAGCAAGGCAACGAAGAGAAGAAGCGGCACGAGCATTGATAATACAACAGGCAAAAGATGCTGAATTAGCCAGAACGAAAGAAGCAAGAGAACACAGACAAATGTTGGATTTTGCCGAAGCTTTAGAAGACCAGTTTGTTAATCAAGGAATGAAAAAAGCACACGGAAAAGGAAGAGAGTTAAAGTGTGGTGGTATGGTTTGGAAACCAGAATATCAACCACAAATGCCTAGTAAAGATACAATCCATAGTATAATGAATTTTGCGAAAGACCCAGCAGTTCAAGATGCTGGAAAAAGTTTATTTAGAATGTTAAAAGGAAAAGGAAGAGAAGAGTTAAAAGAACATTTGAAAGAACATTTTCCGACAATTACCAAGAAAGTGTTAACTGGATTGAAAAAACACGAAATAATAGATATATTACACAAAAAGTTAAGTGGTGGTATGAAAAATCCATTAGATCAATTAGAAAACTGGAGAAACGAGCATTGGGGAATAAAATATTAATATAATAAGATTTAGCAAATATAATAAATCTTATTATATATAATGAATAAAGAATGGTTAGACCAAGCCAAGATAGAAGCTTCTAAATTTTGGAAACCATTACAAGGTGGAACTAAACATCCTGTTGTTACACGAAAAGAGAAAGAAAAAAAAGAGAGAAGAAGAAGATTATATGAATCATCACAAGAATTATACAGAAGACAACATGCCCCACAAAATAGAAGAAATTTAATGAATCAAAATATGGATCAAGTAATAGTAGCATTTAATAGATTAAGAAGACCAATAATAGATTATATTATTGAGAATAGTGATTGCGATGATGATGTTACTATAACTGATTTTGTTAATGAAAAATTTAATACACGAGCAAAAAAAATTGATGTAATAAATAGAATAAATCCTGCATTTTTCATTACTAATGATAATGGTGCAACATGGACTACTAGTACTAATCCAAATATGATTGAAGAAACATTAGGACTAATATTTGAATTAATATGGGATGATGAGAATGATTCTGGTAATGAAGGAAATGGAAGAAAAATAGGAGGTATGTTACCAGCAGGACATCAACCACCAAGACGAGTAGCTAAAATAATGCCACCTTATAAACTAGAACTATCTAGAAGAAGACAAAATTTTAGTAATTTTCTTATTGATTTAAGAAATATAATACCTACATTACAATGGAAAAATCCAGAAGAAGAAGAAGCAATGTTACAAGCTTGTTACAATCCAGCACAAGTTCGGAATCTTTTTGACGAATTAGATGATGATAATGATACCCAAAGAATATTAACTATAGATAATTTTAAAAATACACATCCACATCAATACCATCAAATACTTGAAGAGATGATAGAATGGATACATGATAATCTAGAATAAAGTTAATCATCATCTGAAAAAGAATTATCAATAATATATGCTTCTTTTTCAGATGTGACACATTTTGGATATGTTTTGTTAATTGTCACCCATCGGCTAGGTAATTTCTTTATTTTTTTGATTTCTTGTTTATCCATACCTAGGTAATCACTCAATAAGTATTTCAAACTCCTACCACCTAGTGATTTTGGAAATATAGTAATAGAATGCGATTCGTTTAATATTTTCTTGGTATCAATACCAGAAGTTGCAACATGTGATGTATAAATACAACTCGTGCCAGTATGCCGTCCAGTTTCCAAAATAGAATTAAGCACCGAATTAACCCTATTTCTCAATTTCTTATTAGTAATACAATCTGTATCATCAAAAATACAGAGACTATTTTCAAAATCTTTTGCGGATAAATCATTATCATCTTCAAACTCTTTTGTTAGCTTTATTCGTTTAAGTTTTTTAATTTTATCTATACTAGAATCTTCTGTAATACTACTGAATAAAAATATCATATTTTTAGGGTACATCTTGGCATATTCATCAGCATACATCTTGGTATAAAAAGATTTGCCTGATCCAGAAGCACCAGTAATATAAAGAATATCTCTCTCTTTATTTTGATTAGGACAAGGTATAAAACTATCTTCACCTGTTAGTTTGATTTCAGGATAAGTATGCAGATTTGTCTTATCACTTACGCTTACGATACAAGGTTTCTTGGTTCTAGTTGTTTTAATCATTGCGACAGCATCACCAGTATTTTCAGTATTCATTTTATATTACATCTAGATTTTATTTTTGTAGATTATAATTTTACTAAATATTTGTTTTTTGAAATAATCATTTTAGTATATTCATTGACTTCGTTAAACAATTCATCTCTTAAAATAGTGAGTTCAGATGATAAAGAGTTGTGAGAAGTCTTGGCACTAATGATATTTATATCATCAATAATTTCTTTTAGATTAAAACTAGTAATAGATACAAGTGTAGCTTTAATAATTTGTAGATTGTTGATAATATCAGAAATCTTTGGTTTTCTAAAATTATATTTATTCTCTAAAACTAATAATATTATATCTAAATCAGATCTACATTTATTCAAGTAGCCAAGAGGTGAATTAAATAAATCAATATATTCCACTAATTGGTCTTTGTATTTTTTTGGATCAAGAATAAGTTTATAAGAGAAAGCTCGTTTTACAGCTTTGAAATAATCCTTTTCTTGGATGTACTCATTAAAACTTTCTTTTATTCCATTTAAAATTCCTTCTCTTGTAATTTCCGATTTTTCAAAATTAGATTCTTGTCCCAATTTCAATAAATAATTATCAGAAAATTCAGTAAATACACCATCTATTAACACAATTGCGTCAAGTTTAATAGTTGATTTTTGGATAAGAGTTTCTTGGAAATATACATGTTTTTTGTTCTTTTTAATTTTATAACCTTTTTCCATATCTTGTTTAGACCATCTCAATGGTTCACCATTACTATCTTCACCACATTTAAAGTCTGTAATAAAAATAGATGGATCAGCTTCAGCTTCTCTAAACTTTCGTAAAAAGAGTTGATAAATATGATTCAAAAGTGTTGGTGTATCTCTAGATTTTTTAACAAGTTCCATTAAATCAAAATCCGAATTATATAAGATTGATTTCAGTGCTGCTGAACCGATTATCTTATATTTACCACTAATAGTTAAAAAGTGAAAAACATTTTGTATTTTTTGTTGAAAATCTGATAATTGTTTTTTATCTAAATAATGTGCCATTAATATATATATACTTTCAAAAAAATATTATATATATATTGAGTTTATAAAAAAGTATTTTACATCATATATTTAGTAGGACAACTGCGGATATTTTCAGGATAATTTATTAATGGTTTGTCAAAATTATATGCACTAGTAAAATTGGAACTATCGTTAAAACGACCACTACCTCTCATTGCCATTGGTGCATATGATTTAACTATTATTAACATGTCATTCAAAAACTTACTCATCCTAGCTTTCAAAATATCATATATTTCTGAACCATCTTCAACTGCCATTTCATACAGGTGTGGTTCTATTTTTAAATAGTCAGTTCTCAATTTATTTATTCTAGTTTCCATTTCAGAAATATCAACTTGAGAGAGATTGTTAGCATATGGTTTAATTTTAGCATTTAAATAGATATTTGCGTGTTGAATTAATGAACTGATATAAATAATAGTTTTGAAAAGAATATTTTCATTGCCAACTCTTACTTGATTTATATCAGGCATTCTTGGAATTAAATCATCATCTGTAATTCCTGATATTCCAGATTCATCTGAACTACTATCACCTCCATCTCCATCTCCACCATCACCATCACCATCAGAATCAGAACTTGAAGAATCACCACCAGAACTTGGCGGACTAGGTGCGGATCGTCGTCTTATTCCTGATTTAGCAGCACCAGCAGCACCACCGCCAAGAAAATTAGGAGTTGTATTTACTGAATGACTAGTAAGACCAAATAAATCACTATCACTAGTAAAAGCAGTTGATGCTGGTTCAGGTCTACCAACAAATTTTTTAGTGTATCTTGGCGTTGGTTCTTCATCTATAAATTCTGGTTCTTCATCTAACATTTCATTTGTAGAAGTTGCAGCAGCCATTGTAGGGTTCAAACTAGAATGTTTTTTTATTTTTGATAATCCACCTCTTCCACTTCCGTATGTAACTGGTTCTAATTTTCTTCGTGGATCTGGATTATCATATGGATTCAATCCAAAAAAATCATTATAATCACGACCTCTTCGTACTATTCCATCTCTTGCGAGAGAGGTCATGAAGACTTTCTTGGCTTTCTTTTCGTAAGAAGACAAATAAATAATTTGCGAATCAATATCGTTAAGCATTCCCATGAATTCAGCGTAATCTGATTTCACATTTGATGCGGATTTAATATTAGAAGCCATATCTGGATTATAAGACATGTTAGCTAAAGCTCTAGATGATAACACTTTTGAAGCAGAATATACTGAATCAGGATTATATTGCAAAATTTTACCTTGTTTGATTGATGGCATATTATAATATATTATTATATAATAATTTTGTCTTTATTTTCTTGATAATATTTTTTATTATATTCTTTAATTTGTTCTATATTTTTTTCGTAATATTTTTTATTTTTTTCTTTAATTTTATCTTTATTTTCTTGATAATATTTTTTTTTATATTCTTTATCATATTCTTTTTGATATTCTTTAATTTTATTTTGATTATTTTCTCTATATATTTTCATTTGTTCTTTTTTTTTATCCTTTTTTTCTTCTACATTAGCAATTGGTCTAACTAAATTTATACAATTTAGTTTATCATACCATTCTCTCTCCTTTTTTAAAAGTTGCATCTTATTTTCACAATCACATTCGTCTAAAAGGTTAATATAATAATCACCTCGTATTATTATATTTTTTGATATACAATGACTATTTAAACTTCTGTGTTTAGATAATCTTCTAGCTAAAGTATCTACTGTAGATCCAATATATCTCTCACCTGTAATTCTACAAATAATTTCATATACTTTTCCGTTAGAATAGTTCGGCATACTTTATTATACTCTTAAATACTCTTTATATTGTTATAGTAATTGATGTTCCTTGATGTGCTTTGAAGCTTGACCTAGTGTAAAGCCGTGTGACTTCATTAACTGTGAAACAAGCTTTCCACGAGCTAATTGTTTGGCACTAGCAGGTCGTTTTCCACCAGCTTTTGGATATCCACCAAGTCTAGTCCCATCACCAGAAGGTGCTATCATTGCCCCACCTCTACCCTTTGCTCCAAAAAACTTGTGTACCTTTTCAGGTGGTAATACCTTGAATAATTCTGGGGCAATTGTATCGTGACCCAAATTATAACCAAAATCAAAAGGATTAACACCAGATATTTCAAAAGGTTTTCCAACAGAATTTCCAACTTTTTTTATCATATCTTCCCAGCCCCCACCAGTTTTTCGTCCTTCACCTCGTCCCATTCCTTTCATCAACATCGGAATAAAAGGAGCTACACTCTTGGCAATTTTCAAAAAAGATTCCATTCCTCCTCCACCATTCATATGCTGATGTGCTTCGGCAGCGTGTTGTAAATAATGATGCGGATTTCCATTAGATCTACCAGCAGCAGCCATTAATAGAGGAATAAAAGGTTCAGCAACTTTCATTACAGAAGTAAATCCTTTTCCAAAATCACCCCAAAAACCAGCACCTTCCATATCACCTTTTCTTGGCTTTCGTCCTTCTCCTTTCATATAACTAGTAAGAGCTTCTTTTGCTAAATCTTTACCAATTGGTGCTAGTCCTTCAGCAGCAGCTGAACCAATACTTTTCATTGAATCCCAAAATCCAGCACCTTGCATATCAGATTTTCTTGGTCGTCCTCTGCGTCTACCTTCACCTTTCATATATGATTTTAACATGTCAGTTCCGACTTCTTTTGCTACATCAGTAGCAACAGGCAAAAGATGTTTACCTACAGCACTAGCACCTTTGCCAAGATCACCCCAGAATCCAGCACCACATTTTTTCGGACGACCACGACCACGACCAATAGCACCTTTTCTCAAAATATAAGGTTCAGTACCAGTTTGATAAGGAGGAAAAGGAGCAGTATTTCTATATGCTTGAACTGCTCCACCTTTCATATAAGACATCAATGCATCTTTTCCAACATCTTTTGCTATATCAGTAGCAACAGGTAATAGATGCTGACCCACAGATTTGGCACTATTGCCAAGATCACTCCAAAATCCCCCACCCATTGTATCTTGGTAATTTCCTCCAACTGCTAGTGATGAAGGATATTGAGCTGCTAGTGGTGTAGGTAATACAAATTCACGAGTTCTTTTTCCACCATATAAAGTAGCATTATCATCACGAAGAAACATGGTAGGTTGTTCTAAATGATGAATCATATTTTGTTTATTACGATTCAAATGTGCCGAGATTAAATCATTATAACTTTGCATTATAATATTACTAAATATATTAATAAATAATAATTAATTAATTATTTATTAATAACTTTTTCTCTCCATTTTAGATTTATAATAATCTAAAATAATCTAAAATATATTTAATAGTGTTTTCTGGCACGGCTTCCAGCACTAGTAGCTCCACCACTAGTAGCCCCCCCAGAAGTAGCTCCACCACTGCTGCTAGACATATCAGGCATATGTTTTCGGTGTCCGTGATGGCGAAGTAAGCCAAGAATGTTAGCCATACCACGATTGCTCTGTTTTCCACCAACAAGACGACTGTATTCAGCACTATCAAGATGAGGAACAGGATTCTGTTCTTTCGTCTTTAGCACCTGTTCTTTCGTCAAAATTCCAGTGAATATCTGCGAAGTACCCTGTTGCGTTGAAAGAAGACCACTGTTAACACATATAATCAGAATTTCAGGCGTAATAGCGTAATCAAACTGATTAAATACTTTTAAGTTAAACTGGAACTGATACTGACCCAACGATGATGCGGACAAATACGAAGGAAGCGAGAAATCGTAACAAGGGTTAAGAACAAGAACAGATCCAACAGTAGGAACAAGTTTTGTTAAAACACCACCAGCAGCAGCAGGACCGTTGTTATTCACTGATGCTTGACCTGCGAATTCGTAAAACGATTGGGCTGACCCATTCCTGACAGACAAATTGTATAGATCTTGCTGTGTTGCCGTTGCCAAAAGTCCAGACGAGTTATTGAAATTGACCGAAATATTCTGAATTGCTAAAAACGAAGCTGAATTAGACCAGTCCTGATTACCAAGAGGCTCACGAGCAACTATCAAAATCATATCAGGAACTTGATTCAACTGAATACTCATACTAGAAATAGTTTGAGACGAAGATAAAGCAGGAATTGCTTGCGAATTTGCCTGTGAAGTCAAATAACGAGGATAATCCATATAAGGAACAACATTCTTGGTGCTTATCTTGGCATACTGCTCTGGCTGTAAGCTTAAGAAATTGAATAACAATTTAGTAGCAGATAGACCAGTAGATGAAGGCAAAATATTTCCGACAGCAACAGAATTTCCTAAAGTAATTCCAGTAATATAAGGACAAGCAGACGAAAAAAGACGATGACAAGTGCTATCAATATTAAGAACAAGCGACAAGTTATTAATACCCACAAGACCAGCCTGATTTTCAGGATCAGTGTTAATAAAAGGACTCAAAGCAACAAAAGGTTCAGTGAAAATAGCACCTAAAGTAAATAGCCAAGTATCAGTAACAGCCGTTGAAACAAGAGAATCATCAGCATATACCCCACCAATAAAATGCTGCACCACAATATCACAAGGAAAAGCACCTCGTGGCATCACATCATTATCATATGAATTGTTATTGAAAGATGCCAAAGAATTGTTATTTGTAAGAACACCATCAATATATACACCATATGCGGCATCAACCATACTAGGTGTCAAACTATTCCAGCGAGAAAGCATCCGACTATCGTTCATTTTCAAAAGAGGTGCTAAAACATCAGCCGTATTGGTTGATGTAGACACATTGTTAAGTGTTAGCTGTGTAGTCGTCATCAAACTATTCAAAGGAAAAGCTTGGAAAGCCGAATTAAGACCATATATAAAATCAACATTAGCACCTACAGGAACTTGATATGCGGCATCAGTTGCCGAACCAGCAGCAACTGTAATAGCCACTTTAGACTGAAGAAGAACATGACGATCTATCAAAATATTTTCAGAAGGGATCTGCACATTGAAAACCACAGATGAATTAGCAATGGAAATAGCGTTAAATTGTTGATAAGTAGATTGCGAAGCCGAAGACTGAACTCCATACACCTCTTCATCCGTAATCATAGCAATTCGTGCGTCTTCAATTAAAGCTGTTTTGAAAGTACTCATTATATAAACTATAAATATATTATTATTTTTAAAATATATTTATATAATTTGCTAAAGTTAAGTTCCTTTAATATTTCCTAAACTACTTTTCTTGGCAAATAGGATTTTTAATGTAGCAGTTGATCCAGAAGAAAGAAGAAGAGGATTTAAAACCCCATCTCTCCCTTTCCAATAACATACTATATCTAAATTGGATAAAGGAGTATTTCCGAATAATTGTACCCATCTATATTGGGCTGATGGATTATAAACAATATTTGGTTTATATATTCCAGCGTCTGCTATAATATCTGTAATAACTGGAGCTGTATTTGAATTATTACCTTGATTACCTGTAAAAATAGCACCATTATTAATAAGCACAGGAGTGCTTAAATTAGTTGGAACTATTGGTAAAGTATTAGAACAAAACACAACAGAAATAACAGGAGTCCAAAGAGATATAGTTGAATATTCTTGGAAACATTGAACTGATGGAACATCAGGTATAACAGTATGTGTTGTATTATTATATAATGGATAATCAATAGCTTGAAAACCACCAAAAGTTGTAGTTTGCAACTGCACATTCAAACCTTGATTATTTCCAGATAATGATTTTATATATACTGGAAAACTGCTAAATAATTGATACATTGCTGGATTCATATAAATTTTTATACTATTAGCTTTAGATGAATCATATCCATCAATAGCTACATTCAATATAGCAACAGCATCAGGCGAAGATGTGCTAAAAGACATTGCTGGTGTATACACGCTTGGCAAGATACCACCAGCAGCGGCAAATTGAGCTGCTAAACCATTATAACATGTTTGGAAAGTTTGATTAATTAAAAAAATCCAATATTGATAAGAATAAATATAGTAATATCCAGTAGAATTGTCCTGTAAAGTGGTAGCAGTTTGATTTGGTGGAATAGGTAATTTAACAGCTTGATTTTGCGGAACAAATTCTACATATGTTTGTTGAGTATAAGTAGCACCGCCTAATACATTATAAGAAAGAGAAACTGAATATATGCTTAAATTAATGTCAGGTTGATTTGGTTGAATCTGACAAATAAAAACAGGAAGTGTTGGTGTTTCTACACTAAAGCGAATAATTGACATCAAATACTCTTGCGGATTAAACAAAAAAGGAATATTTCTTGTTTCATTAAAATACAAAGGCGGTGGGGGTTTATCTATAGTTTGCAAATTGCTAATGACAACATCAAAATAAATCTTTTCGTTCAAATGCGTTAAGGAAACAGACATGTCTTATATTATAAACTGATATTATTTTATATTTTACTAAATCTAATATAATAATTTGAGAGAAAAGGGGGGGCTTCTATATACTTACTAAATATGTATATATAAAGGATTTTTAGATTTATATTTGTAATAATCTAACAAAATAAAGGCAAAATAGATTATTTTTAGATTTAAATATGAATTAATTTTAAAATTAATTCATATTTAAATCTATTTTTGTTAGATTTTCATTAGATTTCTTCAATATAATAATCTAAATAGGCGTTTTATTTAGATTATTACCGATTTTAATCTATTTATAGATTATTTGTTAAAATACTTAATAAGTATATAGATTTTAAGCTACTCTTACTGATATTAACGATACATTTGATATCGTGGTAAGATTTCCTGATGTATATAAAAAATACATTGTTTGTCCTGCTGCCATATATTGAGTTAACGATAATGAAAGAGCGGCAGATGTTGATGATGAACTGGAAATAGAAGATTGGTTAAAAGAACCGTTATCTATTGATAAAGAAATACCACCATTATTACATGGATTAGCAGCACAACAAAAAGTCCATATACCAGATGATGTTATAGGATATGATGCCAATACTTGTATTCCACCAATATATGTAACAGAACCAACAATATTAGTATTTTGATAACCAATAAATTGGGTATAATTAAAATCAGCATATATATATGATGTAGTTAAAGGTACACCTAAATTTATTCCAGTATATGAAATATTCATTGCTTGGACTCCTAAACCAATATCATTAAATACTTCTAAAATTATTGATGTTGGATCACCTACACTATTTGATACTTGAAATTCAAGTGTTTCTTGATTTATTGTTAATGATAATTGTGTAGGGGCGTTAATCATTTCTATAGC